>Ga0207674_10000249_pt1 | contig 67066 bp, 53 predicted proteins | sample KBSCornC72_FD_184303 | JGI IMG/M metagenome (GOLD analysis project Ga0207674, IMG submission 184303) | Corn rhizosphere microbial communities from Kellogg Biological Station, Michigan, USA - KBS Corn C7-2 (SPAdes) (version 2) | ecosystem: Host-associated > Plants > Roots > Rhizosphere > Soil ...
GAGCGAGCGAGAGCTGGCCGACCTTATTTACGAATACGGAGACGAAAGGAGGTCGCGGAGAATCGCCAGAGCCATTGTGCGCGGGCGGCCAGTTACAACCACCGGGCAATTAGCACGGATCGTTGCAGCAGCCGCCCCACCAATGAAGACAGACAAGATTCACCCGGCAACACGCACGTTCCAGGCGCTCCGGATTTATGTGAATCGAGAGCTGGACGAAATTCGATCATTACTCGAGGCCGCACCGAAGTTGCTTAAGCCCTCCGGACGACTGGTCGTCATCAGCTTTCACTCGCTCGAAGATCGTATCGCCAAAGATATTCTGCGCGAATACGCGCACAAGAAAATTTTCGACCTGCTTACAAAAAAGCCGTTCACAGCAGGCGAAGAAGAAGTAGATCGCAATCCACGCTCACGCAGCGCGAAGTTACGAGCAGCGGAAAAGAGTTAGTAACTCAGCTACAGAGGGAAGATGAGAACGACGGGCAGCAGCATCGCGACAGCAGTCCCTAATCCCTGTTCCCTAAACCCTGATCCCTGCCTTCTGTTTACTCCGCTGAGTCGACTAGGAAGATTAAGTAAGATCCCCGCTGGCAGCTAGAGGCTAGCGGTTAGAAGCTAGGAGAAACAAACATGGCTGCATGCACTGCAACACTTATCGATACGACACCCGGCTGGACCGCTCGCGTCTCCGAGCGCAACGCCACTCTATTAGCGCAGCAGCCCATGCGTCGTCGCGGAGTCCGCACACCGGAGGTCCTCTTCGCGCATAGCTTCGACAATTCCCGACTCGTGAAAGCCGCCGATCCAGTTCGTGCACGCCAGATGCGCGTCTTCGCCGCCGCTTGCACTGTGCTCTTCTCGCTCATTATGGTCTACGGTCTCCAGCACTTCTATGCCATTGAGACCTCGTATCACATCGAGTCCCAGAAGCAGGTTCGCGATCAGCTCCGCGAAGAGAATCGCCAGCTCCGCCTTAGCGAAGCTCAGCTCAGCCGCCCCGGCCGCATCGACGGAATGGCCCGTCAGCTGGGGCTCGCCGAGCCCCACCCCGGCCAGGTCGTACATGCAACCCCGCGCCTCGAGAACAGCGCTCCGGTCCTCGCACAAAACAACACCGCACAACCAACCCCGGCGTACTAACGCACGATTAATCTTGAAACTGTCATCCTGAGCGTACGGGGCCCCACGCGTTTTCATCATTGGGGTCCCCGAAAAACGAATTCTGTTTTTCGGGGCGGAGCGTAGGGTTGTAAGCGAAGAATCTGCTTCTTCTTTTTGCCGAAAGTGTATTCCACGTAGCCCGATGTAATTCCCGTGATACCTCCCTGCGCACATGGTGGGATTCGCGTGCCTGTCGCGAGTCTCAATGCTCTAACCTGAAACCGAAACGCTGGTTAACAATGCAGGCAGCACTCCGCGCAACTCGTCTTCGCACCGTCACCACGCGCGCCACGCCTATGAAGCTGGCGCGCTTCTGGCTTATCTCCGGCTTCTTCCTCTTCTGGGCTCTCGCCATCACCACGCGTCTCTTCTGGCTCCAGATCGTCAATCACCACGACTATGTCGAGCGCGCGCAGAAGCAGCAGCAGCGCACCTTTGCAGTAGCGCCCCGCCGCGGCATTCTCTACGACCGCAACATGCGCGAACTCGCCATGACCGTGCAGGTCGATTCCGTCTACGCCGATCCCTCCGAGATCGACAATCCACAGGCCGCCGCGCGCACCCTTGCTGCTATCGTCCACACCGACCCCGAAGACAAGCTCACTCGCCTGGATCAGATCGCCCATCGCCTCGAAGACGGCAAGAACTTCGCCTGGGTAGCCCGTCGCGTCTCACCCGAAGTCTCGCAAAAGCTGCACGCCCTCAATATGAAGGGCATCTACTTCCAGAAAGAATTCCAGCGCTTCTATCCCGACGCTCAGATTGCCGCTCAGGTCCTCGGCTACGTCGGTCTGGACGATAACGGCCTCGGCGGCATAGAAGGCAAATTCGACTCCAAACTTCACGGCACCCCCGGCCGCATGCTTGCCGCCATGGATGCCCGCCGCAAGGTGATCGGCTCCAACGCACAGGATCCTCAGCCCGGCCAGAATCTCCAGCTCACCATCGATGAAAACATCCAGTTCATGGCCGAGCGCGCTCTCGACCACAATATGGAGAAGACGCACGCCGACAATGGCACCGTTGTCGTGCAGGACGTCCACACCGGCCAGATCCTCGCCCTCGCCATCCGTCCCACATTCAATCCCAACGAGTTCCGCCACACCACCCCAGCGCTTCTCAAGAACCACGCCGTCAGCGATGTCTATGAGCCGGGCTCTACATTCAAGCTCGTCACTTACGCTGCCGCGCTGGATCAACAGGTCACCCATCCTGACGATCTGATCGATTGCCTCGGTGGCGCCATCACTTTCAACGGCCGCACCATTCACGACGACAAGGCCGACCATTACCACGTCATTCCCGTGCACAAGGCTCTCGAAGTCTCCAGCGACGTGGCCGCCGTAAAGCTCGCCCTCAAGATGGGCCCGGACAATTTCTACAAGTACATCCGCGACTTCGGATTTGGTTCCCGCACCGGCACCGAGCTTCCCGGCGAAACCCGTGGCCTTCTCCGCGCACCAAAGCACTGGGGATCAACATCCATCGGTTCAATCGCCATCGGTCAGGAAGTCGGCGTCACTCCCATCCAACTCGTCTCCATGGTTTCCACTATCGCCAACGGCGGCGTCTACCTCCCGCCCCACATCCTCATGCCCGCGTCAGGCGCGAACGGGCAGATCCAGGCACAACCCTTTCGGGCGAACGAAGATCTGCCCGGAACACTTCCCCCTGGCGCCCGCCGTGTAATCTCCACCATGACTGCTGCTCAAATGCGCAAGATGATGGAAGGCGTCATTCTCTACGGCACCGGTAAGCCCGCGGCTCTAAATGGTTATTCCTCTGGCGGCAAGACCGGGACCGCACAGAAGGTAGACCCCGTCACGCATCTTTACTCGAAGACGATGCACATCGGCTCCTTCGCCGGTATGGCACCCGTCAACAATCCTGTCATCGCCGTCGCTGTAATCATGGACAATCCCAAGGTTGGTTCCTACTACGGCACGGCCGTCTCCGCTCCTGTCTTTTCCGAAGTCGCCCAGCAGGTCCTCGAATACCTCAACGTCCCCCACGACGTCGAAGTTCAGCAGACGAAGTCCAAGACACCGCTGAAGCAGGCGAAACTCGAGAACCCCATCCAAGAGGACGACGCTGACGCCAACCAGGCCGACGTCAACGCCCTCTTTGCCGCCGTCAACGACCTCCCCGCCGACGATCCCCTCCGCCAGCCTCAGCAATCATCCGCCGTATCGTCAGATCAGCAAGCCGCCCTCTCTGAGCCCGCGACCCCTTCGACTTCACGAAACAACAACCCCGATTCAATCGGCTCAACACAGCAAGCTGCAACTGATTCGCCCGGCTCCGCTCCTCCCGCCGAGCCCAAGCCCACCTACGTCGCCATCAGTGACGGCAAAAAGCTCAACGTGCCCTCACTCGTCGGCCTTCCCATCCGCACTGTTATCGAGATGACCGCCGCCCAAGGCCTCCAGGTCCAGATCACTGGCAGCGGCACCGTCCGCGAACAAGCCCCCGCCCCCGGCACCAAAGTCCCCTCCGGCACAAAAGTCGTGGTTCGCTGCGGCCGATGATGTGATGCGGCGCCGTTTTTCAGAACTGAGAAACGCTCGCCCAATAAGGATCGAAGCAAGACGCGGGACGGGGCACGGATCGTTGGGTGAGCAACTTCGCGCAGAATATTTTCCGCCCCGCGCAACTTATCAAAAGTTGTGGGGTCTGGGGAGTGCATCGGGTTCTGCACGGCTCCCCCTGAACCCGGCATAGCCACAGACCTACCGAGCGCGACAGATTGAATCCCAATCTGCCGTGGCAGAGTCCTTCTGCGGCCAACATCTTTTCGGAATTGACTGGGTATTTCGGCACTCACCTGTTGAGCGGCGCTTCAATTTGACGAGGCCGGACGCATAGCAGTCCGGGACCACTTCTCGTTACCACGCGTGCGCAAGACTGCTCGGCTGTTGCGGTGGGCAATCTCAAGTAAACAAATAGCCGGCTCTCGCCGGAGAGCGAGCACGCTTGCCGGGCGCGAGCCTTCATACCAGGAGGCTTTCGATGAGGAGCGCTCATGTGGCTCTCTGCACACTGTTGCTGTCTCCAGCGTTTATTGCGCATGCTGCCAGGCAGATATTGCCTGCGGGCGCACTGATTAACTGCACGGTATCGGAAGGCAGGCTGTCGTCGGGGACGGCGGCCGTTGGCGATCCGGTTCTGTGCCAGGCCAGCATCATGTCGAGAAACAGCGGCGCGCGGCTGCCTTTCAACACGTATCTGGAAGGACGGTTTGAGGATTACAAAGATCCCGGGCACTTTGTAGGCAAGGGGTGGATGGAGCTGAAGTTCGACCGCATGGTAATCCAACCGAGGACGGTGCTGCCTCTCTATGCGAGAGTGGTGGACGCGCCAGGCTTCAAGGTGGACCGGCAGGGACGGATTCTGGGAAAGGGACATGCGACGCGGGACATCGTAATGTGGTCCATTCCGATCCTGTGGCCGATCGATCTGCTGAGCCTTCCGGGACGCGGGCCGAAGCCGGTATTGAAAGCCGAGACCCGGCTGACACTCAAGGTGATGGACGATACGGAGGTTCCGATTGTCGACGATCCTGATCGAGACCCTTCGGGGCTGTATCGCCGGCCGAGCGCGTACGACGACGCACCGCGCGATGAACCGCAGCAGCGCTTCTCGGACAACCAGATGCCACCGCCCCCGCAGTACCAGCAACAACAGCAGTACCAGGCTCCTCCGCAGCAGTATCAACAACCGCAATACCAGCAGCCTCAATATCAGCCCTCGCAGCAATACCAGCAGCCTTATGCGCCTCAGCAGCAGCAGGCGTACGCACCGGCGCCTCAACCAACGTACGTGCAGCCGGTGTACATGCCCGTAATGCCGGTGTACTCACCGCCGCCGCAGACGGTATACGTGTATTCGGCGCCGCCTCCCCCGCAGGTTCACGTGTACATGTACACGCAGCCTGCGGTGGCGATGTATTCGCCGCCGCGAGTGACCTACTATCCCAACACGATTGCCAGTTATCGGGTGTTCGGATCCTATGGGCCGTATGGGTATGGGTACTGATTAACTGAGTGGGTGAATCTCAAAAGGCGCGTGCTGTTTGGCGCGCCTTCTACTTTCCCGGAGGAAAGTTAGCTTGGCTGGCGCGCACGTCAGCGAAGTTGCCGGCGAGGTCACCGTGCTTTCTTTGTCTTTGCTGCCCCGAGCAACAGCCGGAAGTGTTCCCGAAGCTGCTCCACCGCGCGGTCATAGGGATCCACCGACCGATAGGAACGGGAGAGCATGACGCCGCCCTCCATGGTGACGAGGATAAAGGTGGCTAGGGCGTCGATGTCGGTCGCGCGCGGCAGTGAAGGCTTGAGATCAACGAGGCACTCGCGCGCGGCTTCGATCCATCCCTGAAAATTCTGAGCGATCAGTTTGTGTGCGGGGGCGTTCTCAGGATCAACTTCGAGGGCGAGGCGTCCCAGAGGGCATCCGAATGTGCAGTTGGTCATCAGGATCCGCTCGCGGTATCCGGCGAGGATAGCGAAGATGCGCTCCAGCGGCTTGGGCGTAGTGGCAAACGCGGGGTTCACGACCATGGGGCGGAGCAATTGGACGTACTGCTCGAGAACCGCGCGCAGAAGGGCTTCTTTGCTGTCGAAAAAATGATAGAAGCTGCCGGAATTGACCTCGGCATGCGCGAGCAGTTCAGACATGCTGGTGCCCGCGTAGCCGCGCTCCCAGAAAAGGAAGCGTGCCGACTCGATGAGGCGGTCGCGGGTTGCGGCGTTTTTGGGTGCGGCCATCCCTTTTCTCTTGACAGCAAGAATACTGCCTGAGGTATATGTTAGTTGATCGTTCAACTAACTTCTATGGCAAAGTCCAAAATGCTTCTAATGACGCTGTTAATCAGCATTGTTCCGGTGCGGCTTGCGTGGGCACAGGACGCAAGCCCGAAGGCCGGAGGCCCGCCGCAACAATTTTCCATCGAGGTGGAAGTGGCGGCGCCGCTCGGCGAAGTGTGGCACGCATTCGCCACGAGCGAGGGATTAAGTACGTGGCTGTTTCCGAATGCCACGGTGGATCTGAAGCCGGGCGGGGACTGGCTGGTGCATTTCCCCGGCGGAAATACGGGCGGGGGAAGCATCGTCAGTTTTGTTCCGGAGAAGGAATTGGTAATCGCGGCCCTCGCTCCGGAGAAATTCCCTAGCGTACGCGCGGAGCGGACCCGAGCGGTGTTCACGTTTGAGCCGCGCGGCAATTCGACCGTGGTGCGGCTGACGCAGTCGGGATGGAAGAGCGGTGACGAGTGGATGAAGGCTTATGAATATCTGCTTGCAGGGAATGCGCAGCTTATGGCAACCCTGCACAAAAGGTTTGTCGAGGGGCCGGTGAACTGGGGCAAGGAGAAGTAGAGAAGTTGGAGGAATCTGCGTGCGCTTTCACGCACGTTGGCGGAGTTCGCGAGTTAGTGGCGCTCCGCAAAAAAGCGCGATTCAGGAGGCGGAGCTTGGGATTTCAATCATTGAACTATCTTGCGGTGATAGCGGCAGCAATTTCGGCGTTTGTGATTGGCGGGTTATGGTATTCGCCCGTCCTGCTGGGCGGAGCGTGGAAGAAGGCAAACGGCTTTGGCGATGCGCCGGCTGCGGGACCGAAGGTGTTTGGCCTCGCGCTGCTGTTGAGTCTTGTGATGGCCGTGAACCTGGCGATGTTTCTGAACGATCCCAAGACGACGCTCGCATTCGGCGCAATGGCGGGATTTCTAGCTGGATTCGGTTGGGCCGCGATGGGCATCGGGATCGTGTCGCTGTTTGAGCGCCGGTCGTTAAGTTATGTGCTGATCAACGGCGGGTATCTCACCGTGGCTCTGACTGTCATGGGAGTGATTCTGGGAGCCTGGCGGTAGTTCTCATTACGGTAGCGAGAAGAGCGTCACTTTCGCGTCCGACAGGACCGCTAGTTGCGAGCCATCCGAAGAGAGTGCGAAAGCACCGCGAGTAGGCGGAGGCAATTCGGTGTGTACAGCACTGACGCTCACTCCATCTTCCGAACGGTAGATCCGGACTTCGGCGCGGTCGATATCGGCTCCATGGAAAGTAGAGCCATCTATAATGGCTCGCTTCGCGTGCAGCACCTTGACTGCGAACTTCTGTCCTGTGCCGAGCGCGCTTTGCCCCAGATGCTGAGGATCCGATTTCCCATGGAGGACGACCGCTCCGTTGGGGCGGATGACGCGGTATTCGTGCACTCGCGACTGCGGCGAACATGTGGCGACGAAGAGCAGATCCGGAGAAAAGCTCGAGACCGAAGGCAGGCACCCTGAGGTGAAGCGCGCGATTGTGACCGGGTCGCCCTGCCAGGGCAGCATTTCGAGGCGATACTTTGCTTCCGGTGCGGCGAGCAAGCGGACCTGTCCCTCATTGAGCAGAATAGGCGGCATGATTTCGCGCGATGAGGTGGCCTGGGCTACGGTTTGAAAGTTCTCGTCGAGAATCCGGATCTGAACGTCCTCATCTGGATCGTGATCGAGAGCGTCCCGAAGTTTTCGATGCAGTTCGGGTGTATGGCGCTCGTGGGTTACGGCGACGGCCGTCAGGTTGCCATTGGGCGATGTGCGGACAAAGGCGAGTGGCCCGTCAAGCGGGATCCGCGCTTCTACCTTCATGTCTTCGCCTAGTATGCGCAGTTCTTTTTCTACGTGGACAAGAACGCGATTGTTGGACAATTGCCAGATATAGGGCTGCCTGTCGGGAAGGTTCCAGTCCGCCGTGCTAACCACCTTGCGTGTGGCGACATCGATAACGGCCGCATGAATACGCCTTACCATGGCAGCGGATGTCACTGCTCCATCGCGCTGGATGAGCTTGTGCGGATTGAACGCCACCATCAGCTGATGGGAGCCGAGCCAGACCAACGTGTCATCATTGTCCAGCTCCCCAAGTTCTCTTTGCGGTCGAGGAGCGTATCCGAGCGGACGAATCGCGATGGACTGAATTGCTTTGCCGAGCTGTTGCGGTGCGGTTAAAGGTAGGTCGGCGTTACACGCAGGCGCTTCGCAAGGAAGAAATTCACGCGGTGGTGCCGGAACAGCAGGGGCGGTTGTGGGCAGGTTAAGTGCTGTCGATCCAGCCGGTTCTTCGTCGCCCGGCTCAGTCGCGGGAGTGTCTTCGGGTGAGATGGCAACCTCAGCATCAGATGACGAAGGATGCAGGAACGCGATGGAAGCTGGAACCAGGACGAAAACAGCTTCCTTGTCTAGCCATACATCGTGAGAAGTTGATTCGAGAACGGAACTCTTGCCGGGGCCTGCTCCCATGCGAAGAGAAACGCCTTTTATTCCCACCACCTCGCCGGGTTTGAGGCGTGGGCGTTCGCGTTTCTTACTTGACATTGCAGCCATCTCCAGTCCGGAGACGATAAAGCTGCGCTGTATTACGCCGGTGGATCCGCTTTTGCCCACCGAGGCACGCATCATCGGAAATGGAGCGTTTGGAATGTTGGCTCCCGGATCAAAGAAGGCCGCAGCGAGTACCAGATCGATTGTGACGTCGTTGTAGAGGCAGGGCACCTTTTCGAACGAAATGGCAAGCTGCGAGGAGTCCGAACGCTTGCCGCGCAGCTTAGACAAGACGACTTTCCCTTCCAGGATCTGCGCATTGCGGAGGAAGCAGCCGAGCCCGGTCCAGTCGTTGACCACTTTCACGAAGAAGGTTGAGCCGGCGTGGAAGTGGTGGACGTCAAGGAAGTTGACGAGTTCAACAGAGATCGGTCGGTGGTATTCGGACGATACAGCTTCGGAGCGTGCGCAGCTAGCACGGAAGGCAACGCAGAGGAGCATTGCAACAAGCCATCTACCCGTGGTGCTGCGCGACTTTCGATGGACAAAACGAGGAGCCCGCGTTTGCAGGATTGAGCTCATCTGGGGAAGTTGTGAGTTGCTGGGCCCCGAGCACTTCGCATCTGTAAGGAGGCCATTCTACTCTGAACGGCCAGTGATGCGGGAGGAGGCTGGAAGGTTTAATCTGCGGCGATTGAGGGGCGGTCGGGGGACTGGACGTGGATTGGCTTGGTGATAACAAAAGGCATGCGGCCGCGGAGGGAGATGGCGAAGAGATTTGCGAATACCTCGTTGCGTTCGATGTCGAGTTGCGATGGCGTGTGGGGCTTGGTGAAGTGGCACGCGAGCGATGCGATCACCGTGTCGCCGTCCATGACAGGCACCGAGAAAGCGGCCCGGATGGGAGAGTCAGTTGCTCCTTTGCGGCCGTCAGCGAAGAGCGGGTCGGTGAGCATGTCGGTGACGATCCAGGGACGCTTGTGCGCCACGGCGCGGCCACAGCATTGCTCGCCCACGCGAACGGTTCCGATTCCCTTGGTGTATTCGGCCGGGAGGTTATAGACGATGTAGGGCTTCAGCACATCTCCATCAACTACGAACAGCGTAGCTCCTTGCGCTTCAGCCTGCTCGCATGCGACGCCTAGCACCTTTACGAGGTACTCATCAGTCATTCGTGGATTCTAGCAGAGGATCTACAAAGGCGCGGCTTTGGCGAGCTCAGCCGCCTCAGCACAATAGAGCCGCGAGAAACGGGGCGCAATCTGAGTTTCTAACCGGTCAGAAAGGCTAGACGGGGTTCATACCTTTGACTATTGGAATGCCAGGGGGCGGAGTGAATCGGAAAGCCGACTGCGGAATCGCCACATTCGGTTGTTCGCCGGTGAAGGTGAAGCGAGTGATAGCGCCGTCGGTCTCTTGAATTTCGATTCCCGTAATGATGCCCTCTGCCGTCACAGTCAACGCCAAGCGTTGGATGCGGTTCTCCTGATTGTGAGGAACGCCGGTCAAAGTGAAATTGCCGTTGGCGGCGGGGGCCTGTGTCAGGTGGTCGATTTCTTTTTCGAGCTGCGTGTGGCCGAGGAGGAAGCGGAGCGGGGAGCGGAGATCGTCCAGCTTCTTGGCCTCTATGCGCTGGACCTGCGGGTCGCCCTTGGAATAGAACCACGCGTATTTGCCATCCAGGACGAAGAGCTTGCCTGCCGGGCGGGAGTAGTCCCAGCGCATGCGGCCGGGTTTCTGAAGGAAGAGCGTGCCGGATTCGGTACGAGTGCGGCCCAGGCCTTCGTAGGATTCAGTGAATTCAGATTTGAGCGATTTTAGGTTGTTATAGTGGCTATCTACGCGCTGGGCGAGATCGTGGGTGGTGGGCTGCTGGGCGCCAATCGGGAATGCGAGAAGAACGAAAATGGAGAGGATGAGTGCGTTCTTTCCCAAACATTTCGCAAGAGCGGCGAAATAGATGGGAAACCCAAAATCGTTGTTAACGTCCAGCGATTCTGACGTGGTCATTGCACGGTCTGGGTGCAGTTGGTGCCGCCCGCTGGGTCGGCTTTGATGGCGCCCCCGGCTTCGACGCAGAAGCCACGGTCGCCGGTTTTGCCGACAGTAGCGGGAACTGCAGTCAGGGTGTAGCTGGTGATGCGCTCGCTGTTATTCGAGGTAGACTTCACGCAGTTCGTGATGTTGAAAATGTAGCCGTCCTTGATTCCGGTAGCTATCTGGCCGTTGAGCAGCTGAGCGCTAGTAGGGCTGGGCGGACCGGAGCTTGGCTCACCCGAGAGGGCCTGCAGAGAACAAGCGTATCCCTGCACCGGATAGTTGGTGACGTACATCGATTGGGCCTGCTCGATGGTTTGAAGAGACTTCTGCGCGGAGACCTCGTCGGTGTGCTTGCGGATGGTGTTCGCGGTGGGGATGGCGATGAGCATGAGAATGACGATGATGGAGATGACGATGAGGAGTTCCATCAGCGTAAATCCGTCTTCTTCGACACGGGCGCGCATGAGGCGCTGCCTGGCAGACTTCAAAAACGTGCAGTTCATTTGGTCTCAGTCCTCTGAAGGCAGACGGAGTGGGCCGCCCACACGAGAAATCGTACAACTTATAGACGCGTGAGGGGAAGCGTTCGCTCGGGAATCGCTGGAGGCGATTCCCGAGCAGCTTTTAGCTCCTAGCTACTAGTTCCCGCGTTCAGGTAGCGGGCCTGATGGCAGAGCCGGCGCGGAGAGAGGAAGTGGCTCATCGAAATCGTGGCTAGAAGCTGGGGGCTAGCAGCTAGAAGCTGTTCTCAGCAGACCAGCCGATCTCGCGTTAGCTTGACGCCGTTGAGCCGCCCGAGAAGGGTAATGGCAATGCGGTCGGGGATGAAGAGACGCCTGGCCATCGTCTGGATCTGCCCGGCAGTGACGGTTTCAATGCGGGCAATGACTTCCTCTGCGGTGAAGAATTTGTGGAAGTACATCTCCTGCCGGGCGAGGTTGGCCATGCGCGAGTTTGAGCTTTCCAGTCCCATGAGGATGTTGCCCTTGAGCTGGTCCTTGCCGCGCTTCAGTTCTTCATCGCTAAGCAGATTCTCTTTAAGGTTGCGAAACTCTGCCATAACCAGGTCCACGACCTCAAGAGCCTTCCCAGCGGAGGTTCCGGCATATACGCAGAGCGACCCGGTGTCGCTGTAGGGGCTGAGGTCAGAGTAGATCGCGTATGCGAGTCCGCGCTCTTCGCGGATGGTCTGGAAGAGACGTGAGCTCATCCCGCCGCCGAGAATGGTGTTGAGAATAAGCGTTGCGAAGCGGTTGTCGTCGGTGATGGGGGGCGCGGGAACTCCGAGGCAAAGCTGAACTTGCTCAAGAGCTTTCTTGTTCTGGAGCAGAATGCGTGCGCTGGCTTGAGGCGTCTGCGTTTCGTAGATGGGCTCGCCGGGCGACAGAGGTGCGAATTTATCGGCAACGGCTTCAACAAACTGATCGTGCTCTAGGTCGCCCGCTGCGGAGAACACCATATTGCCGCCGCGGAATCGGCCGCTGTGATAGTCGAATAGTTTTTGCTGATCGAGACGGCCAACGGTCTGTGTGGTGCCGAGAATCGGCTTGCCGAGCGGATGATCTTTCCAGAAGTTCTGAGTGAAGAGTTCGTGGACGAGGACATCGGGATTGTCTTCGTCGATCTTTATTTCTTCGAGGATGACGCCGCGTTCACGTTCGATCTCTGTCGACGCAAAAGTCGGATTGAGAACCAGGTCTGCGAGAACATCGAGGGCGATGGGGACGTGGTCAGCTAGGGACTTTACGTTGAAGCAGATGGTTTCTTTGCCGGTGAAGGCGTCAAGATTGCCGCCGATGGAGTCCATTTCGCGGGCGATGCTCAAAGAAGAGCGGGATCGAGTGCCCTTGAAGAGCATGTGTTCGACGAAGTGAGAGATGCCGTTTATTTCGGGAGCCTCACAGCGGGAGCCGGATTTGATCCAGACACCCATGGCGACTGAACGGAGATGCTCCATGCGCTCGGTCAGGACAATGAGGCCGTTCGGCAATACGGTACGGCGGAGGTTTCGCTGAGGTGTCATCGTTTTTCAGTCGGTCTTTGATTGTAAGGCGAAATGAGCGTAGAAAGTTGCCCGTTCAGCGGCCATGGTCTAACGAAAAAGAAGAGCTGGTTTACAGGAGAGTGCGGATGGCTGCAATGAATATAGAAAAGCTCTATGCTGGGACCAGCCGTGACCGCAAACTCACAACTGATCCCATTAGACGCTACAAACCGGGTTGGTGGAAGCCTGAGAAGTTTTTTCGGCATGAATGTTGCTGAATTAAGCGATGCCATGGCTGCAGTTGGGGAGCCTAAGTGGCGTGGGCGGCAGATAGCGGAAGCGATCTATCGCCAAAGGATTGTTGATGTTGAGCGGATTACAACCCTGCCAAAGGGATTACGGGAGAGGCTCAGTTCTGATGGATGGAAGATCGGCCGGCCGGCCATTCAGCAGGTGTTTACCTCAACAGATGGGACGGAAAGATACCTGGTGCAAGGACAGTTGGACGGGCTGACTGTGGAAACCGTATGGATGCCGGAGGGGGATCAGGGTGAGGAGGGGGATACGGTTGGGGAGGACCCCGGGGGGGAGGGGGGTGGCAGGAAATGGGATCGCGCGACGATCTGTGTTTCGAGCCAGGTGGGCTGCGCGGTGAATTGCCAGTTCTGCCTCACTGCAAAATTGGGGTTGCAGCGGAATCTGACCGCGGGTGAGATTGCGGGGCAGGTGGTTGCGGTACTGGACCGTCAGAGTGTTGAGGTCGGCAAGGATCGCGTGAACCTGGTGTTCATGGGAATGGGTGAGCCGTTCCTGAACTACGACAACTTCATGCGGGCAGTGCGGCTGCTGGTGGAGGAAGTTGGGTTGAGCCCGCAGCGAATGACTGTGTCGACTTCAGGGATTGTGCCTGGGATCGAGAGGTTCTCGGAAGAGCCGCCGGAGATAAGGCCAAAGCTGGCCATCAGTTTGAATGCACCAAACGATGAAGTTCGTAGCGAGGTGATGCCGATCAATCGCAAGTGGCCGATTGAGGCGGTGGTCGATGCGGTGCGCGGCGTGCGATTGAGGGCGAAGGAGCGGTTGACGTTCGAATATGTGCTGCTGGGCGGCGTGACGGATCAGCCCAGGCATGCGGCGGAGGTAGCGCGCCTGGTGCGGCGAACAGGATTGCCGGCGAAGGTGAACCTGATTGCGTGGAATCCGGGACCGGGGGTTCCGTACTCCACGCCTTCGGCCGATGCGATAGAGACGTTTCGCAGAGCACTGGGAGCCGAAGGTATTCCGGTGTACCTGCGAAGGCCGCGGGGGCGCGATATCTACGCGGCTTGCGGACAGTTGAAGAGAACCGTGGAGAAGCAGTGACCCGGAGTCAGAGGCCGTTAGGCTCAGTCCCAATTCTGTGAGCAGCGGCCAGAGAACGGACATTTTGCCGCCAGCGAGAGCGAGGTTGATCCGCTGAGTCTCGTTTGCGTGAACTGATGGGAATGCGGCTGCTTCTGCTGCGATGTTCTCCACACAGAGACGAAGAGAGGACCGTCAACCTACTGATCTCTCAAGCAGTGCTCCTGTCCTCGATCCGCATGTTCCGATCATCCATCAGTTGCTGAACGACATCGCATTCGGAAACATGTTTCCGAATTGAGAGCTTTGTTTCTGTGTTTCACGGTTGTATTGTGCTGCGCCTGCGATCGCGTCAGGTCGTTCTCAACCGCGTATAAAGCGATTTATTGCTCTTGTCCTCAGTTTGCATGATCCCGTATAGTCGAGTGTTCTCGAAAGTGAGTGGTCGTTCGATCCGAACGGATCGGACGTCAAGTTCACGCTCCCTTTAGCGGGACCGGGGTTGCGCGCCACCCTTTTCGCAGGATAAGTGGCCCGGCAAAACTGAGGGTAGCAGGACCTTACTGAAATTCGCAGTCGAGCATAGTCAAGTGCCTGCTCCAAACATGAATTGGGAGATACGTATGAGAAACAGATTGATGCGATTTGTATCATGCATTTTTGTCGCTGTTGGAGTGCTCAGTATCAGCGGAGCGTGTCAAAGCGCGAACGGACAGGATGCGGCGGCTCTTCCCTATATGAACCCGCAGCTTTCTCCGGAGCAGCGCGCGATTGACTTGGTGCACCGCATGACTCTGGAAGAGAAGGCGACGCAGATGCAGAACAACTCGGCCGCGGTGCCGAGGCTCAAGATTCCCAAGTACCAGTGGTGGAGCGAGGCTCTGCACGGCGTAATCAACGAAGGCGTGACAGAGTATCCCGAGCCGGTTGGCTTGGCTGCGACGTTTGACGTGCCGGGCATTCACACCATGGCAGCGCAGATCGGTATCGAAGGCCGAATAAAGCATGTGCAGAACGAACGAGAGGGGCACACGGGCATCATGGGCGGGCTGGACTTCTGGTCCCCGAATTTGAACATCTTTCGCGATCCGCGCTGGGGGCGTGGGCAGGAGACATACGGAGAGGATCCTTTCCTGACGGGACGCATGGGAGTCGCCTACGTGACCGGCCTCCAGGGTACCGACCCCAAGTACTACCTCGGCATCGCGACCCCGAAACATTACGCAGTACACAGCGGGCCGGAGCCGACGCGGCACTTCGCCGATGTGGACGTGAGCAAGCACGACCAGGTTGACACCTACGAGCCGGCATTCCGCGCGGCGGTAGTCGATGGAAAAGCTGGATCCGTGATGTGCGCGTATAACGCGATCAATGGAGAGCCGGCATGCGCGAATCAGTTCCTGCTGCAGGATCAGCTGCGCGGCAAGTGGGGATTCCAGGGGTACGTCGTTTCCGATTGCGATGCGGTAAGAGACGTTGCAGCCAATCATCGCTATCGCCCGACGCAGGCGCAGGGTGCGGCGATCTCAGTGATGCGCGGCATGGACAACGAGTGCGTGACGTTCACGCAGCGGTTCGGCGAGCCGGTGGAGAAGGCCTATGTTGATGCGGTTCAGCAGGGTTATCTGCCGGAGAGCGTTCTGGACAACGCTCTGGTTCGTCTCTTCACCGCGCGCATGAAGCTCGGAATGTTTGATCCGCCGGATATGGTTCCTTACGCGAAGATCGATGAGAAAGAACTGGACAGCGCGGAGCATCGTGCGCATGCGCGGAAGCTGGCGAACGAGTCGATGGTGCTGTTGAAGAACGACGGGATGCTTCCTCTGAAGCCTTCAATCAAGAAGATTGCGGTGGTGGGGCCGCTGGCAGACCAGACGCGGCCGCTGATTGGAAACTATGCGGGTCAGCCGACGCACATCGTGTCGATTCTGGATGGACTGAAAGCCGAGTTTCCTGGTGTGGCCTTCACATTTGTGCCTGGGACCCAGTTCCTTCGCCCGGATGGAACGCCGGTGCCGGATGCGGTGCTGACGACTCCCGATGGGAAGCCCGGTCTCAAGGCGGACTACAACGAAGGCATGCGCAGAGGGCCGGGGCAGGCCTCAAACGCGCCGCCACTGTTGACCCGCACGGAAGCGAACGTGAAACTGACGGAGCAGACGCTGCCGAAAGAGGTAGAGGGTAAGAAGACGTTCGGCGCGCAGTGGTCCGGATTCCTGACACCGAATGAGTCCGGCGATTTTCTCATCGGCATCCGTTGCGAGGGATTCGGCCGAGTCTCCGTTGATGAAAAGCAGGTAGCAATGGCCTTCGGTGGTGGAACGCGCGGGCCTTCATCCGCCGTAGGCCGCGTTCACCTGGAGAAGGGCCGCAAGGTTCCCATCGAAGTCTCGTACGGGATGCGCAACAGCAAACCTCATGCTGAACTGATCTGGGCGAAGGTGAACAACGCTCCTTCGGCCGAGGCAATAGCAGCTGCGAAAACTGCGGATGCGGTGATCGCGGTCGTAGGCATTACAAGCCAGCTTGAGGGCGAGGAGATGCCGGTCAGCGAGCCGGGATTCCTTGGCGGAGACCGCACCAGCATCGATCTTCCGCAGCCAGAAGAAGACTTGGTGGAGGCTGTGGCTTCGACAGGCAAGCCGCTTGCGGTAGTGCTGATGAACGGAAGCGCGTTGGCTGTGAACTGGATCAACGAACACGCGAACGCAATCGTCGATGCTTGGTATCCCGGAGAAGAAGGCGGCGCGGCAGTTGCCGAAACCCTGAGCGGCAAAAACAATCCTGCGGGACGGCTGCCGGTCACGTTCTACAAGGGCGTCGAGCAGCTGCCGAACTTCGAAGACTACGGAATGGCGAACCGCACCTATCGTTACTTCACAGGCAAGCCGCTGTATCCGTTTGGATATGGCCTGAGCTACACGAAGTTCAGCTACAGCGATCTAAGTGTTCCGACGCAAGCCGTTGCTGCCGGACAGCCGGTTGCGGCCGATGTGACTGTGACCAACACCGGGAAGCTTGCGGGCGACGAGGTGGTGCAGGTCTATCTCAAGTTCCCGCAGGTGAAGGGTGCACCGCACGTCGCGTTGCGTGGGTTCGAGCGGATTCATCTGGATGCCGGCGCAAGCCAGAAGGTTCACTTCGAGCTGAAGCCACGTGATCTGGGCATGGTGACGGAGGACGGAAATCCGATCATCGCGCAAGGGGAGTACACGATCAGCATCGGCGGAGGACAGCCGGATACGGGAGCGCCGGTAGCGATGGGCAACTTCCATATCGACGGGCAGTATGCATTACCGGAATAGTGACGATTGCGCTGTTCCATACGAGGGTCGGAGCAGCGCAAAATCCTAGAAAGATTTCGCACCACAAATACGAGAGGAGATGCTGTCCTATGGCGAAGCGGAGGGAGTCTGTTGTTTTCACGCGGCGTGAGGCGCTGCTTCTGTCAACTACGGCTGGTCTGGGCGCGGCGCTCAGCAAGCCCGCGTTTGGCTCGGACAGCGTGAAGACAGGCGCGCATCAGGAGCCGGGCAATATGTCAACGCCCCGTTCGGCGGTTGCGAAAACCCAATACGGAAAGGTGCGCGGCTTTTTGGATGGAGGCGTGCTGACCTTCAAGGGCGTTCCGTACGGAGCGACCACGGCAGGCGAGAACCGCTGGCTGCCGGCCAAGCCACCCGCGCCGTGGACCGATGAGTATCCGACCCTTACGTATGGCGCGAATTGCCCGCAGAACCTGCATCCGTGGACGAGTACCGAGCAGACGTTTCTCTTCGACTGGGACGACGGCTGGCAGAGCGAAGACATGCTGAAGCTGAACATCTGGACGCCGAGCCTTACAGGGAAGCGCCCGGTGATGTTCTACATGCATGGCGGCGGCTTCAGCTTCGGATCGTCGTATGAGCTGCCATCGCATGAGGGCGCGCAGATGGCGCGGCATCACGACGTAGTGCAGGTATCGGTGAATCACCGGCTCAATATTCTTGGGTTCTTCGATGCGGCGGAGATAGGCGGTTCTGCGTATGAGGATTCAGCGAATGTGGGGATGACGGATCTGGTTGCGGCGCTGAAGTGGGTTCACGAGAACATCGAGAACTTCGGCGGCGATCCGGATCGCGTGATGATCTATGGGCAGTCGGGTGGCGGTTCAAAGGTGACGACGCTCATGGGTATGCCTTCGGCTGTGGGCTTGATCCATCGTGCGTCGGCGCAGTCTGGCGGCGGCGGAAATATCCCCAGCCGGGATCAGCAGAAGGAACTCGCGCGGCAGACGATGAAGGAACTCGGGCTCTCCCCGAACGATATCGGCGCTTTGCAGAAGATGGAGTGGGCGAAGTTGTTTGCTGCCGGGAACGCCGCAGCCGCGAAGATCAATCCGCCGGGACCGCCGATGATGGGACCGGGCGCTCCGGGCCATCCGCGTGTGGGCTGGTCGCCTTGCGTGGACGGAAAGCTGATCACGATGCGTTCGTTCTTCGATGCTGCCCCGGACGTCTCGAAGAATGTGCCAATGCTGGTGGGTTCGGTAAGCGAAGAGGGTAATCAGATGTCTTCGCGGCCCACGGAAGAAGAGTGGCACGCGAACCTATCCAAGATGTATGGCGAGGAGAAGGCGAACGGGATTGTTGCGGCACTGAAGAAGGCGTATCCGCAGAAGAAGATTCAGACACTGTCGTATATGTGCAGCGGCAAGCCGGGATTGAATGGGCTGGGCATGCGGAACAATGTGGTGAAGATGGCGCGTTTGAAGCACGAGCAGAAAGCGGCTCCGGTGTACGCGTGGTACTTTACTTGGCAATCGCCGATGCTTGACGGCGTAGCTGGGGCGTGGCACACGGCCGAACTTCAATTCTGCTTCGACAATACGAAGCGCTGCGAACAAGGAACGGGCAATACCGTGGAGGCGCAGGCGCTGGCGAAGAGGATGGCATCGGCCTGGGCAGCATTTGCTGCGACGGGGAATCCCAGCATTTCGGGTTTGAATTGGGCGCCGAGCGATCCTGAAACGAATAAGACGATGGTCTGGGACAACGAGTGCCGGATGGTGAACGATCCGGAGGGAGAGGCGCGGAAGATCATTCTGGCGTGACAGAGGCAGGCGGGGGTCTTTGGAACCTTCTCTCGAGGCGTTGCCGCTGTAAACTGGGAGAGCAGCGCCCCATCTCCCGTGGCCCCGTAGCTCAGGTGGATAGAGCAGCAGTTTCCTAAACTGCGTGTCGGAAGTTCGAATCTTCCCGGGGTCACCATCTCCACTTTTTAATCAGCGAGCAGTATTTCAGGAATCCCTCTTCGTCGTAAGCATCTGCAGACCGGGAACTGTGTCGCACAATACCCTTGACCTTCAGTTCCCAACGTCCCACAGGATCAATGGAGCTGTGCTTCCAATCTGGCGTCGAGTTCCCGCTTCATTCCTTTTCAGCGAAATTCGGGAGTTTGCGGGTGAAGAGAAGATGAGAGAGACGTCCACGGAAGATTTCGGTGGTAGATAGGATCGGCGCTGGTGACAGAGCGGGCAGTCAGCCACAATCCAAGTATCAGGCATGGTCATGACGGGAGCGGGAATGTTCTCGCCACATCCTTTCCAGCGGACCGTGTAGTCGCAAATGTGGGATTGAGGCAGCTGCCACACTGGCCCAGTATAGGCGAATAAAAGGCGAAAATTTGCACAGGAATTAGGCTTTGAGTTGGCAGTTCAAAGTTCCTGGTTCAGAATCGGTTTCTTCATCGTTCGCCGAGAGCGACCCTGCGATTCGCTCTCGCAAACGATGGATTACCAGCCGTTTCGGAGGCCCCCGATCTGGTCCGGATCTAAGTCGCCTCAGAGCTGTTATCGGGAAGAGCGTTCCATTCTCAGGCCGTGCTGGAGGCGGAAGGTCAGATTGCTTTCGGCCGGGACGCTGAGCTTTTTGCCTCGGGTTAGAGTCTGCGCGCCAGCACCGGCCGCGCCCCCGGCGAGAGCGCCGATGGCTGCACCTTTGCCGCCTCCGGCGAGTGCGCCGATCAGGGCTCCGGCAGCAGCGCCTCCGCCTACGTACTTGCCGGTACGCTTATTTTTGCCAACACCTTCCTTCTGATCCCCGGCCTGAACATCCTCGCTGTCCACGGTGTAGCGGACGCCGCGGACACGGACAGAACGAAGATCGATAGAAAGGGCATTGTTGTCGCGGATAGCGGCGAGCGACGCGGGAGATCCGCGCGGGATAAGCACCCTGCCATCTGCGCCGACCACGTCTTTGCTCACGGTGCCGCGGTACATGTGCGAAGTGTCGGCGTTCTGGACATCGGCGTCGATGGGCTCGTCAGTGCGAACGGTGATTTCGGTTCCGCTGGGAATCGCCGAGCGCTGCGCGACCGCGGCTACGGTTGGAGTGAGAAGGGCAAGCAGGAGAACTGCAGGAATTTGTCTCATGGGGACCTCACTAGGGTTCAGATACCCTTCACGATATGATGCCGATCCGTCGCTCGCCGATTGGGGGATATTGCCGGAGAGGGCGGGTGGTCGAAGGACCTGCAATACACCTGAACCTGGCAGCGGGGAGAGGAGACCGGATCGGGCGAGAGATTACGGTAGACTTGCGCCATGATTCGACAGATTGTGCCGTTGTTTTTCACAACAAGAATCCCGGAGACACTGGCGTATTACCGAGAGAAGCTGGGATTTGAGTGCCTGGGGACGTGGCAGGACCCACCGGTTTACGCGATTGTGGCGCGGGATCAGCAAGCGATACATTTTCGGTGCGCCGCGCCCCCTACTCCGAATCCGGACAAGTATGCAGAGGAGCTGCTAGACGCATACCTGCACATCGAGGATGCGGATTCGCTTCATTCCGAGTATGCAGCGAAGGGCGTGGAGTTTGTGCGGGGGCTGGGCAACATGCCATGGAACACGCGGGAGTTCGTGGTGAAGGACTGCGATGGACGGTTGCTGGCGTTCGGATCGAGCTTGTGAAGCTCGTGTAAGATGGTCCACGCTGATGGTGTTGAGCCGAATCTAACTGGAGGTTGCGTAATGCGAGTTGTCGTGATGCTTGTGGGCTGCGCGTTGTTTGGGGCCGGAGTGGCGGCAAATGCGGCAGGGCCGAAGGCGGCTCATGCCGAACTGAAGAATGCGCAGGGAGCGAATGTCGGAACAGCGAAGTTCTCTTCGACGGCGAACGGCGTGAAGGTGAGCGTGAAGGTTTCGCAAATGACGCCAGGAGAGCATGGGATTCACATCCATACGGTTGGGAAGTGCGAAGCACCGGCGTTTACAACTGCGGGAGGACACTTCAATCCAACAGGAGCGCATCATGGTGCGAAGAATTCCCAGGAACCGCATCCGCACGTTGGGGATCTGGACAATCTGAACGTGGGCCAGAACGGCAAGGCGAGCGCAACATTCACCATCAATGGAGCAACGCTGGCGGACGGGCAGAACTCGCTCTTTCATGAGGGCGGAACCGCGCTCGTAATCCACGCAAAGGCTGATGATTTGATGTCGGATCCTTCGGGGAACTCGGGCGATCGGATCGCTTGCGGAGTCATTGAGAAATAGCAAACTGTCTAGCGCAACAAAGAAAAGGGGACGGACAAGATTCTCTTTCGAAAGTTTTAAGTAAGCCGGCTACATTGCCGGCTTTGCTTTTGTTCTGAACTTATCTGATGGTTCGCCTGCTGCGCTAAGCAGCCAATTTTGACTTAGCAGGCCATGGCTTTTATAAATGTGGATGTCATCGAAACTCATTTCATGACAGCCTTGTGCTCGCATTTCCGCGGGTCAGGGTACAACCACAATCGTCAGGATGCTCGGGAAGGCGGTGAAAATCCGCCACTGCCCCGCAACTGTAAGCGCTCCCTCTTTCGAGTTTGAAGAAAGAGGGACTCGGCTGGAGCGGTTTCGCTCAACCACTGGAGCACGGCTTCGGGAAGGTTACAGCCCAGGTAAAGGCGCAAGTCAGGAGACCGGTCCTCGACGCTCAACCCAGCTTGCGTTCCGAGGGGAACGGAGGAGCGTTTCATGCTATTTCGCCTGTTGCACAGATTCGAGCGTCTCATTTTCGGCCGAGGCTTAAGGGCGCGGCTATTTGCGGCAATTCTGTTGTTGATGAGTGCGGCTGTTGTTGAAGCCGCCTCGATCCGTGGTGTGGTTACGGATGCGTCGGGAGCGCGCGTAACTGGCGCAGCTGTGCAGTTGATTATGAACGGATCGGTGGTTGGTTCAGCCGTTTCGGGGGCTGACGGCAGTTTCCAGATTCTGACTGGACACAAGGGCAGGTTCTACCTCGTTGTGTCAGCGACGAAATTCAGGCAGATGGAGACGCCGGGGTTCTACGCAGGGCAGTTGGACAATATCGAGCGAAACATCGTGCTGGAGCCGGAGTGGGTGCATGAGTCCATCGTGGTGACGGCGACCGGAACTCCGACGCCTCAGCGACAGACTGGCGCGGCCACAAGCGTCATTGGTCCGCAGCAGCTTGAGTTGAATACGGATCTTGCGAGCGCGCTGCGGCACATGCCGGGAACGTCCGTGGTGCAGGCGGGGCAACGTGGAAGCCAGACCTCGCTGTTTGTCCGCGGGGGAGATTCTGACTCGAACCTTGTGCTGGTGAATGGGGTGAATGCGGGCGACCTGGGCGGGCGATTTGATTTCGGGCCGCTGACGACGACGGCGATGGAGCGGAGCGAAGTTTACCGCGGGCCGAATTCAAGCCTGTATGGTGCGGATGCAGAGAGCGGCGTCGTCAATGTGGCGACCCAATACGGCACGACGAGTTTTCCATCTCTGATTTTCCATGGAGACTGGGGTAATTTCCAAACGTCGCATGAGGATCTGACTGCGGCGGGAACGTTCGGCAAGCTGGATTATCTCGGCGCGTACAGCTGGCTGCAGACGGATAATGATCTGCCGCACAATCAATTTCACGTGGGAACTGTGGCGGCGAATGTTGGCCTGGCGCTGACGGGTTCGACACAGTTGCGCGGAACGCTGCTATACGGCGTGGATGCAACTGGAGTGCCGGGAACGTGGGAGTTCCACCAGGTTGCGGACAACGCGACGGAAAAGGATCAGGATCTCTACATCAGCGCGTCGATCGATAACCAGACCACGCCTGATTTTCACAACATGGTGCGGTACGGCGCAACGCGCAAGCGCGAACAGTTTCACCTATGGGAGCCGAGCGGGACGCTGCAGACCTACGACATCTATGGCGATCAGGCGTACTTTGGCCAGAACGTGAACATCAAGGGAGCAAACGGATACTCAGCGACGGGGCAGGCAATTCTGGATTTCCCTGGATTCTATCCGCAGGGATATCAGCTCGTGTCGAACAGAGACGCGCTCATTTATCAGGGAAACTACACCGTGACACCGCACCTGGTGGCGCAGGTTGGTTTCCAGTTTGAAGATGAGCGCGGGTCGGAACCGGGAAGTTCATATTACCCACCTGTAGAGCGAACGAACTACGACTACCGCGCGGCCGTCCACGGAGACTTCAAGAGCCGGCTGTTCTACACGCTTGGCGGCGATCTCGAGCACTACTCGCTCTTTGGCGTACAGACGACGCCGCGGGCGGGTGTTTCATTCTATGCCCTGAAGCCGCGGAGAGGCGTCTTCAGCGGAACGCGGATACTGTTCAATTTCGGCGATGCGGTGCGCGAGCCTTCGCTGACGGATCAGTTTTATTCTCTCTACAACTTCCTTCAGACCTATGGTGGGCAGGACACGATTGCGCAGATGCACATCGCGCCTATCCAGGCTCCGACGGCGCGGACCTATGAGGGCGGATTCGAGCAGTCGCTGGCGAGTGAGCACCTGATCTTCAAAGCGAGCTTCTTTCACAACGAGTTTGGGCGGCAGATCGAGTATGTGGGATGGAATCTGATTCCGGCGCTTCTGCCGAATCTCTCTGCGGCGCAACAGAACGCCCTGGAGCAGCAGTTGCAAGCCGACGGGGCATACGAACTGACGTTGAACACGGAAGCGTTTCGCGCCATGGGTGTGGAGGCGACGATGGAGAGCGGGATTGGGCGGTATCTGTTTCTCCGCGGTGGTTACACCTATCTTGACGCTGTAATTCAGCGGTCTTACACGAACGACGATGTCGATCTGCTTGGCCCTGTGCCGACCTACAACGGTATGCCGGTTGGAACGTATTCGCCGCTCGTGGGTGCGCGTCCTTTTCGACGGCCTCCGCATACAGGTTTTTTTTCAGCGAGCTACTCGCGGAATCGTGTGACGATGTTGTTCAACTCGGCATATGCGAGCCGGGCAGACGACTCGACGTTTCTAGGCGGCGAAGATCAGAACGGCGGAAACAGCCTGCTGCTGCCAAATCGTAATCTCGATCACGGGTTCGCAAAAGTCGATTTGGGAGGTAGCGTTCGATTACGCGACTGGGTAAGTGCGTATGTGCAGGCGGAGAACCTGACGAACAATCGGCACATCGCGCCCATCGGGTTTGTGAGTCTGCCGACGAGTGTCCGCGTCGGGCTGAAGCTGCAGTGGGGCAGGGAGAAGGCGAATGTTACGCCTTCGGCACGGCGATAGGAGCAATCTCCCCAATTCATAGCCGGGTTGACTGATTGTCGGCCCGGTCCTTCTGTTTGCGATTTTGCGAGCGCACTGGGTGCAGGCTTGCATCCAATACAGGATGCAGCGTGAATGGCTGCGATCGTAGATTGAATTAAATGCAAGTTATAGAACGTAGATAAACTTAGCCCGCCAGAGCCCCATTCTTAGTTCCTTCCTGCAGCCGCGGCTCTGGCTAGTCAGGAGTCAATGTGAGAAAGCATTGCAAGGAAGGATTGCGTCTACACAACTCATTTATGAAGGTCCTTAAAGAATGGGGGCTGGCGGAAGCGGACCGACAGGCGGTTGAGATGCTTCCGCTGGGTCCGATCAAGCTCAAGGAGATTTCGCAGGCTGCAAGAAAAACAGATGCGGCGCACGTCAATGCACGCCGTGCGTATGCGGAGCATATTTCGGAGTGCCTTGTGTGCAGCAGGCATCTGGTGATGGGATGAGTCGCTGCAATTTCATGCTTACGATCCTCTGAAACGCAGGAGGTAATGCGGGTCTCTCCGCTCCGGCCGTTCGCTTTGCGAACCGCCTTCGGTCGAGATGACAGCCGTCTTTGCTTGGTCGGGCTGCTGCGGGACGTCTTTGCTGCAGATGCTAAAACTCCAAGCGCATGCCTAGCTGGATGCGACGCGGGGGGCCGACGGAGGTGACCTCGCCGAAGGTGGGTGAGGTCTCTACGGTGTCGACGCTGTAGGGATTTTCGTGATTGAGAAGATTGAATGCACCGGCGGAGAAGCCGACGCGCGGGGCTTCCTCGTCATGGTTCGCGGTGATTGGGAATTCGTGTCCCCAGCGCAGGTCGAAGTCGACGTAGGATGGCATTGTTTCGGAGTTGCGCGGAACGCCGTCGGGACGGGTGTTGAAGAACCCGTCGCCGTAAGCGTCTGTGCCGGTCGTGATGGTGTATGGGCGGCCTGTGTTGGCGAAGATCCCGGCAGCAATGTTGTAAATGCTCTTGGGGTTGACCATGGCATACATGCTCACGCGATTACGGCGATCCCAGCTGGAGCGGCCCCACTCATCGTTCGCCGCGTACTGGTTTTGCGGAAACCACCCGATCCCGTTGGTGTTTGAGTTGTAATGGGAAAAGGTATAGCGGCCGAAGCCGGTGAAGTATCTGTTCACGCGGCCACGGAAAGAGACGTCGAGGCCGTTGCCTTCAAAGAATCCTTCTGGCTGCATCTGGCGGATGATGCCGTATTTCGGGTCAGGGCGCTCGGTGTAGCCCGACTCGGGCGTGGGCGCATTGATATCGATAGAGCGGAACTCGTGGATGCCCCGCGCGGAGTAAGCACTCACGACGGCTGTCGCTTTCTCGCCGATCTGACGCTCGATGGAGAGCCCGTACTGCATCTGGTAGGGGATCGCTGCATTGGGTGCGAGCTGAGCAAGGTTTGCAGGCTGCTCCGACAATTCGGTGCAATCGCTGACAGGAACGCATCCAGTGGCGGGCTCGCTTGCTGGATCGAGAGACACGTGAATGGCGCGACGACGAGCGCCTTCGTAACGGACGAGATCGAGGATTGGGCCTGAACCGAAGCGATCATAGTAGATTCCCCCGCCGCCGCGAACGACAGTCTTGGAGTCCTCGTCGATCACGTATGCGAAGGAGACACGCGGAGCGAAGCCCAGGCGTTTTTCAGCCAGAAAGTTCTGCCAGTCGTAGCGAATGCCGGGCGTGATGGAGAAGCGTTCGTTAATCTTCCACTGATCCTGAATGAAAGCACCCATCTCCTGCTGGTGGTAGATGAAGTGAGTATCGCCAGTGTTCTGCGAGAAGGCGGAAGGACGATCATTGATGTAGTTTTCGAGCGCGCTGGCAGCGATCGAGCCATCGTCGTTGAGCGTAGGACCGAATGTATAAGAGCCGAGGGCGTTGGTGTTGTCGTTGTAGGCGCGCCGGCTGAGGTGGGGCGCACCGGCACCAAACTTTAAGGTGTGATGGCCCCGGGTCCAGGTGACCATATCGTTGATGCGGAAGTTGTATTCGGTGCTGAGGTAATCGCTCTGTGCGGAGCCGCCGCTGAAATCACCTGAGACGTAGACGCGGGGAGCCTCAACGACGTTGGTGTGGCGGTTCTGCGTGTGCTCGCCGACGACCGAGAACTGATTCAGCAGAATAGGCGAAAGCGTGGAGTCGACATGGACGACTGTGTCATCTTCATGCCAGAGGCCGTTGTAGGCGGCGCTGGCGAGTGTCTGACCTCCGACACCCTGGTTCTGTCCTGTCCATTCTTCGTAGCTGTATTGCGCGTATGCGGAGTGCTTGTCGCCGAACTGATGGGCAAGGCGCGCGCTGAATTCGGTGTCCCGGTTCGGAGTTGGAACGTTGGCCTGAAGGACCCCGGTGGGATTGTCAGGCGTGGGCACGACTACGGCGTTGACTACGGAGTTCAGGTCCTCTTCAGCACGATTGAAACTGGCCAGAAAGCTGCTCCTTTTCGAGGAGAGGACGGGGCCGGTGACATGGCCCTCGAAGATACGCCGCTGCTCATAGGGTTTGGAGGGTGCGAGAGCGTTCTGCGCATTGAGGGTGTTATCACGGAATGAAAAGTTGAATTGGCCGTGATATTTGTCGGCGGCTGATTTCGTGATGACTTCCATCTGTCCGCGTCCCGGCCAGTAGTAGCGCGCAGAGTAGGGATCCTGGTTGATGCGGACCTCCTGCACGGCGGAAGCGGAGACGGGCGAGCGATTAGCTTCGACGCCGTCGACCATGAGCCCTGAGCCCCCGGTGCCGGAAGCGCTGTCGTCGAGGAAGGCGCTCATGGCTCCGATGTAGTCGTTGTCAAAGATGGGAAGCTCTTTGAGTTCGGTGGAGGTGAGTACGGAGGAGTCGTGGTTCTCTTCGGATGCGGTGAGGTCTTCGTTGGTGTCGCCGTTGACGCGGATATTAGTGGCGACCGCAGCGATAGGAAGTGTGATGTGAAGTGGCGCGGCCAGGACGTGCGCGGCGGGCGCAGCAAGCACGACGTTTGGCGTGACGGTGACGGGGAAGTGAACCGTCTCAAAGCCGGGCTCGGAGATGACGAGGATGAAGCTGCCCGCGTGCGGCGCGGCCATCTGGAAATTGCCGACTCCATCGGAAGTGGTGGTCCCTGCAACTGCTCCGTCGGGGTCAACGAGACTCACCTGGGCATTCGGTACGATCGCGCCAGTGGGATCGGCTACCACACCGTGAACGGTGTTACTGGGCTGGGACTTCGCGTCAGATTCGTTCGTCGCGGCGAAGACGACAGCGGCGCAGGACAGCAGTGCAACAGCCAAGGCAGGAAAACGCAACATGCAAAAGTCTCCAGCAGATGGACTTGACCCCAAACTTTTGGGGGAGAAACTTGCCACTTGCGAGAAGGAATTTTTAAGACTGCGAATATGCTACGCGCCGCGTGTAAGTACACTCCTTGCGCTAACAGTCTTTTAACAAAAAACCCGCTATAAATCGATTTTCGCAGGGGACAAAGCGGCTGTCCAGTCAATGGGAGAATCGACGAGAATATCCGGCGGAATCACTTCGAGACTTCCGGGCGCGAGGCCGAAGGTGCAGCCGATGCACCAGGCTCCGGCGTTACGCGCGGTCTGAACGTCGACCTGGCTGTCCCCGATCATGACGGTTTCTTCAGGTTTGGCGTCGGCTTCTTTCATCAGCGCGAGGAGGCCTTCGGGATCGGGCTTTTTGGTAGCGAAGCTGTTGCCGCCGTAAATGTTTAGAAAGTAGGGGGCAAGGCCGAGGGCTTCGCAGATGGCCTGGGCCGGTCGGACGGGCTTGTTGGTGAGGACCGCCATTTTACGCGGTGGGACGTCGAGCTGGTCGTGCACTTTGTGCAGCGCATCAAGCGCTTCAAGGACGCCTTCGTAGGCGTAGGTGTAGTCGAGCTTGTGCTCGCGGTAGTAGTCGAGGAAGTACTTGTAGGCTTCGCCCAGAAGTTCTTCGCTGGGCTCGATCCCATCGTCGGCGGCGAAGGCGCGGCGAACGAGGGTGAGCGCACCATTGCCGATGTATGCGGCGATGAGTTCATCGGAGAGATGCGGGCGGTTGAAGTTTTCGAGTGTGGCGTTGACCGAGTTGCAAAGGTCCTGCGCGGAGTCGATCAGGGTGCCGTCGAGGTCGAAGACGAGAAGTTTGAGACGGTCCACGGGCACAGGACGGAGGATGCGGATCATGAGATCAAGTGTAATGGGACTGCAATGCGATGAAGCTCAGCGGTAGATGCGCCCGTTGATCTGGACGCTGGAGCAGGCCGGGCAGAAGCGGATGGAGTTGCGACGCGTGAACGCCGTGTAGTCGGGCTGTAGCCAGAGATGGAGGCCCAGCCAGCACATCAAGGCGCGCAGAGGATTGGGAACGCGCTCGGCATCTGACCACATCCGCTGCAGGCTGCGCGCGAGCTGTGCCTCTTCGGGATGTGTGTCGTGCCAGAACATCGATCAATCCTTGGTTATTTAGACACCGGATACGCGGAAAAGATTCTGAAGGGGAGAGCTTGATTTGATCGTGTTGAACGAAGGCCGTTGATTGTCTGGCCGGTGAGGCCCTTGTGGTGGGGGAGGGAAAAAGACAGGCGAGGCCTTCCCAGGAGGCTAATCCACGACAACATTGAGGTCTCGCCTGAGGAACGAAACGTTACTGCTTCTTCGCAGAAGGAATGGCCACCTAGACCTGCTGCGAACTGGTTGATCCGGGGCTGACGCTCCAGATCGAGGCGTTGAGCTTTGCGGCCTGACCAGAGTCAGGACTGATACCAACTCAGTGAATGCGTACGTCGCCGGAGCCGGTTTGCATGCGGACAGTGGGACCGCCGCCGCGGACTTTGCCGGTGATGTGGTGACGATCAAACGAACCTTGAACAGCCATCTCCTGATCGCTATGCACTGAGCCGGAGCCAGTAGAAGCGTCGAGGTTGAATCCGGTATTGCCAGCCGTGAACTCAATCGAGCCGGAGCCGGTTTCGAGCTTCCAATCAGAGGTTGGCGATCCCTGTACCTTGATGTCGCCTGAACCGGTACCTGCACGAAGGCCGCCCTTTACGTTTTTGAGTTCGACACTGCCCGATCCGGTCTGGACTCTCACGTCGCCCTGGCCCTCGGCCTGTTCAACGTGGATGTCGCCGGAGCCGGTGTTGGCGGTGAAACCGTTCTGAAGGCCGGTGGCAAAAATGCTTCCAGAGCCTGTGCCCAGCTTCGCGTTCTGGCCGACCCCGTCATCCTTGATGTCACCGGAGCCGGAATTGGCTTCGAGGAAGGAATTAGCGGGAGCTTCGATGTCGTAATCGATGCTGATGTTGTGATAGTTCTCGTGACGCTGGCCAATGCGGATGATGTTTCCTGTCTGGTCGATCGGAGGATTCTTCGCGATCTCCTGGACCTTGGCATCGCCGCCGCTGCCCCAGTTGGACTTGACCCGGCCGAAGATGTGAACGCGATCGCCCGAGCCGCGGGTAATGTGAATGTGTCCGGAGCCGGTGGAAACTGCGAGCTCCACGTGGCCATTGACCGTCAGGTTGCGCTCGAAGGTGGCCTCGCTGGCGAAAACGGGGAGGGCTGCGAAGGCCAGGGCTGCTGCTGCTAACGCAAAGTGTCTCATCTGTTCCTCGATTCAACTTGTGTCTGCGGTCAGGTACGGGATTCTGCTTGTTATGGTTCCCGGATTATTTTGTCCTGACCTGATTAAGCAAGTGCTTCAGTTACGACGTTGGTGGGGGAGGGCTGAACAAACTTCCACGTTTGAGGGAAAAGCATGCGCGATGCCAAATGCAGCCTCCATCGCAACTTCATTGCTTTGTGTGATCCGTAGCCGTGCGAGGGGACGGCGCGCGAAAGCCGCTTGTTCGTTTGCGAACACACTTGTGCGGGTACGAACAGCCAGTGCGGTTCGAATTCGTGAACGTGATGAGAACCAGCTTCCGCACTTATTCTCCTGGTGGCCTGTAACGATGACGGATGAGGGCTGGTGAATGTTAACGAGTCTTCTGGGATTTTCAAAGCCCCGGACCATTTTGCCGCCAAGTCGCCCAAAATCCCCGCTCGCTTCGTTACAGGTCAATGTCTCTTCAACTTCACCTCTCGCCTAACTTCCTCATTCCACTCCGAAAATTCCCCGCACCCGTTTTGCATGTTAATTACCCCATTCGGCGCAAACTTATCTTGTACTCAAAATTCCATCTCATTCTGGCCAATGATCCCTGATCACTGGTCGCAGGAGCCTTCATGTCTGAAAAATGCACCCACACGCTCGAGTCCGGCAGCACATGCAAATCACCCGCCGTCCGCGGCACCAGCCTCTGCTTCCATCACACTCCGCACGAGACCCTCAAGCGGCGGCGTCCCTGCGAGTACGAGCCCTTCGAACTGCCCCCGCTTAAGAACAAGAATTCCGTAATGGTTGCCATCTCCCAGGTCCTCTCTCGGCTCGCCATGCGCCGCATCAAGCGCTCTGAGGCCGTCACCCTCATCTACGGACTCAACATCGTCGCTCGCCTCATGACCGAGCTCGACCAGACCTCAGACGAAGAACCGATCGAATCCTACGAAATGCAATCAGCCCAATCCGACGATTCAGAAAACAATTACGCCTCCCTCCAGCAGACAGTCGATGAAATCGCCGAAGGTCTCGGCGTCGAGATGCCCACCGTCGAAGAGATGATGAACCTCCGCGCCTCCATGCCCAACGGAACTGCCGAGCAGGCCGTCAACCACTGGATCTCAACCGGAAGAATCCGCCCCAGGCAGCAAGCCGTCAGCCTGCACGCGCGCCGTTGATCCACCTCTAACCCACTATCGATTGAAGAATATGTCAAAAACATATACACACATCATGCGCAAACGATGAATGAAAAGACGTTGGGTGCCCCATGCAAGCTCTGCTTGGGTGGGAGACAACTGCACGACTTTCTCAGATTGCTGAATCTTCCGCCGGGTGCCCCATCCAAGCTCTGCTTGGGTGGGAAACAACCGGGTGCCCATTACCCGCGGTGGAGAGCTGTAGAGTCATGCCCTGATAATTTCCTTCAGCAACACGAACAGTTTTTACTGCTGGAGGACGACCTGGTCGCCTTCTTTCAGGCCTTTGACGATTTCGGTTTGTGAGCCGTTGGAGAGGCCGACTACTACAGCGACTTTGTGCGTTCCTTCTTTCTTGCTCTTATCGGGAACCTGCACGAAGGCGTTCTTCTGCGCGTCGTAGCTGACGGCGTTTTCTGGGACCGACAAAACACCTTTATGCTCGTCGAGCATGATCTCCGCGTTGGCCGTCATGTTGGCTTTGAGTTCGCCCGTAGCGTTATCGATGCTGACGCGGACTTCGAAGGTGGTGACGTTGTCTTTCTCAACGCCGAGCGGCGCGATCTTGGTGACTTTGCCGTGGAAGACTCGGTCGCGGAAGCTTTCGACCTTGATGCGCGCGGGCTGGTTCATGTAGACGTGGGCGATGTCGGCCTCGTCGACTTTACCCTGCACGTAGACCTGGTTCACGTCACCCTCTGTCATGACCAGCGTCGCAGTGGAGCCAAGCACGAGGATGGAGCTGACGGCATCACCCATTTCCACGTCGCGGGAGAGGATCACGCCATCCATCGGCGCGATGATGGTGGTATATGCGAGTTGCTCTTCGAGCTGTTTGAGGCTGGCTTTGCTCTGCGCGACTTGCGCGCGAGCCTGTTTGAGCTTGGCAGTATCAACGCCGATTTGCGCTTTGGACGAGTCACGCTTTGTCAGTGCCGCGAGATAGTCGCGGTCGGCATCGTCGAGAGCCTGCCTGCTCACAATCCCTTCTTTGGCCATCTGCTGATTGCGCTCAAGCTTTGCCTTGTACATGGGCAGGTCGGGCGCGGCTGCGTTCACTTTGTCCTGCTCGATGTTCGCCTCGTAGGTCGCGACGTTGGCTTCGGCGGCGGCAAGCTGGGCGCGCTGTGCCTCAACCTGGGCAAGGATCTCCTGCTGATCGAGTTGGGCGAGCGGCTCACCCTTGTGGACCTTGTGGTTGATGTCAACGTAGAGCTTCTCGACGATGCCGGATGCCTTGCTCTTGACCTCAACCTTGGTGATGGGCTGGATCTTGCCGGTGGCGACCACGGAACGCGCTACATCTCCGCGCTGCACCTTGGCGATGCGGTTGGGATCGATGTTGGCGGTGCGGACGAGCCGGGCGGCTGCCACGCCGATAACGACAATCACCAGAAGCACAACGGAGCCAAGCCAGATCCAGATCTTTTTGCTTTTGCGCGATGCCATGGAGCACCTCCCAGCTAAGTGGAGCTATCCCGCTCAGGAGCGAATGAATAACCGATAAAAACGAGGCCCTATTGCGGCGAATATGAGTTTCTGAGAACTGACGATGCAATTTCAGATCCCAATGAATGATTGCCAGGCAGGCGGAATCGAATCAGGAATCGGTTGCCGCCCGTTGCAGGCAGATACGCAGGCGAAAGCCGGTTGGTTCCAGTGAATCTTTCCAGGTGACCTGACTAACTGGAGGACCATCGAATACGCGACAGGGACCGGCGAGCTTTTCCTCTATAGAGGACGGGGCAGAGGAGGAACTGTTAACGCAGTTCTGAGTTAAAGGTGATAAACAGCATTCGGGTTGCGGCGGAACTCTGGACAGATATCTGTCGTATGGCTGAACATCGCCAGAAATCCTGATTGGCATGAATCGCAGCCGGAGGGTCGATGACTCGCACAACAAACGCGCGCATTGCAGGATCTACCTTTCTCATCTACATCGCGGCTGGGGTGGCGACAATGGTACTCATCCACAGCCCCGGTTCGGCGAGCGTGACGGAAAAGCTAGCCTACATGGCTCAACACGCGCTGCCAGTGCGGATCAATCTCTTGTTGGGATTAGTTCAAGCGTTCTGTGCATTCGTGCTGGGGACCACCCTGTACAGCATTACGCGGGACGAGGACGCCGATATCGCTCTCATAGGACTAGTCTGTCGAGTTGGCGAAGGGCTGATGGCCGCTTTCGGAATACGACGTACGATCGAAACCCTTTGGCTTTCGCAAGTCACAGGATTGAAGGCGCCTGACGCCACCGGGGTACAGACGCTTGGAGTGTATTTGCTGAATGCTCCTGGAGCGAACCTGGGAGCGATCTTCTTCGCTGTCGGCAGCCTGATGTTCTCTTATCTATTTTTGAAGGCACGATTGATTCCAACCTGGATGGCGTGGTTGGGCGTGGCTGCGTCTGTCTTGTTGGTGGTGGGACTTCCGCTGCAGCTTGCGGGATTCCTAACCGGCGCGATCGTGAACTATATGTGGATACCTATGGCCGCGTTCGAGATTCCACTTGGATTCTGGCTGATTGTTAAGGGAGTGAGGGCTAAAGAGAAGTTAAATCGTGAATAGCGCTCGCAAAAGAGAAAGACAGCTTGCAGGTTCCCGTCTTCGGACCCGAGGTGGATTCAATGGTCGCTCTTACGGACCGCCACGATTGCTGCGGGACCGATGCCTGCAGTAACCGGAGGGCCCATTAGTTCAAGTTGGCCATTATCCTCGATCGAGAACTGAGTAATGTCTCTCGAAAACGCATTCAGGACATAGAGGTAGGAATCGGACCAATCTAAAGTCAGTGCGTTTGGTCCTTCTCCTGCATGAAACGGCGATCCTCTAATGTGTTTCAGACCACCTGTGGTGGGATCGATTTCGAACACACTCACGTCATTAGAGGTGACATTAGCAACGAACAGAAACTTTCCCACCGAATCGATTACAGATCCGTGAGGATTGATTCCGTCGGATTCTATGGGCGAGCCCGGCAATTCTGCCAAAGCACCGTCTTCTTTGATTGAAAAGGCGGAGATAGAGCATCCTCGACCACGAATTCCAGCGTAGGTTCCAATACATGCTTCTTTGCGATCCAAATGCGGATTTACTCCATAGTTGAGCACGTAAAGATGCCGCTCTGAGGGATCGATCGCGATGGACCTGGGTCGCAGGCCGGTGCCGAATGGAGAGCCGGCGACGGGACGTGGTTCACCATCTAGGCCCAACCTGAAAGCAGAAATGTTGGCATCATCCTGATTGGAAACGTACAAGTAGCGACCCGATGGGGAGAGAGTAGCGTTGATCGGATGTCTGCCAAGAGGAAGTGGAGAGCCCAAAGGCCGAAGTTCACCATCAGCTAACCGAGAATATGTCCACAGATCTTGAGAAATGACATTGACGCTGTATAGAAATGTTCCCGAAGGGTGTGCCAGAACTGTCAATGGACCATTGCCGGCCGGGAAAGGGGAAGTATCGAGCTGCTCCAGGCCACCACTCACAGAATCGATAACGTATGCGGAGATGGTGCAGCCATTTCCGCACGCTTCGTCGGAACGGCCTCGATTTGCGCTGTAAAGGTAGTCACCTACGAGTGAAAGAGAGTAGGGATGTTCTCCGGAACTGAATGGACTCGACGGGGCGGGGCGGAGAACTCCTGAAGATGGATCTACCGAGTAAGCCAGAATTGAGCTGCCGCTGTAGTCAGCCACGTATACGAATCGTCGCGTCTCTACGTGACCCACTGGGGGGCGTCTTGCTCTTCGATGTACGTTCCTCCAAAGCTGCAAGGACAGGGTTGCAGCCACTGCGAGCGCGAGTACGACAAAGGCAAACCACCAGATTCGAGATCGGTCGGAGCGTGTTTGTTCCTGATCCCCCGTGGTGGCATGTAGAGGACCTTTTGTTGATTGAGGATTAGTTGCAAGATCAGCAATTTGTTCTAGCCGTTCAACAGCAGCGATGAACCGGTAGCCGCGCGTTGACAGAGTCTCGATGTAAATGGGCGAACTGGCTTCATCCAAGAGAGCACGCCGAAGTTTGTTAATGGAGCGGTTGAGGCCGTGTTCGAAGTCGACGTAGAGTTCGCCGGGCCAGAGGCGATTACGGAGTTCTTCGCGCGTGACGAGCTCGCCCGGTCGCTCTAAAAGGACGGCGAGAACCTTCATAGGCTGGGGCTGTACCCGGATTCTCTGGCCCTGTTTGCGCAACTCGCCGCTGTGCAGGTTCACTTCGAACTTGCCAAAACGAATCCTCGAGTTAGGACTGCTTGTGTCCATGATTCTCGTCCGTTCGAGGCCGAGGTCCTTTGGATTCGGATAAGAATGCAAAGAGAGCGTGCTGCATATTATCTTTTTACCGATTCGGGGTCAAGGCGATCTTTTCTAGTAAATCGCTCACATTTAAGTAGATATGTGGAGATATTAAGAGCATTTGCGGAGGCGTTGACCTCCAGCCCACAACCTGTGGAGACTCACGGCCATCCCCAAGGAGATTCCAGAGTTGCATCGGCCGAAGGAAGTAGCAGCGCCCGGTCTGCTCTTGAAATCGGCGGAGGTCGAAAGAATGAGAAAGCCTTGGATATTGGTTACGTGTTGTGTTGCGGTTGCGGGCTCTGTGGTGATCTCGGGAATGGCGAATGCAAAGATTGCGCCTGGCTCCTTCAATGTGACGATCACGGTATATGACACGGATGCAAGCGGCGTTGCTACGAATATTGCCAGTGACGACTACAACGGCCAGGGATTTGCGACGTACAACTACCTCCAGGACCCAAATACCACGACAAACATATGGTCGGGCACGAACCTGTTTCTCGATCTCTACAACCAATCAACTCGCACGCTCTATATCAACGCGAATGATCCGCTGCCGGGTAGCCCTGCCGGGCCTGCTCCGGGCAAATACTGGCAGAACGTGGAGTTCTATACCGGATGCTATGACGTGAATCGGGCGCTGATCTTGTTTCAGACCATTACAACCTCGAACGGAAACTGTCGCGTCGGAGTGGACTTCACTTCAGGCGGAGTCAAGTACAAGTTCGATATGGGCCCGGTCCAGCCCGCGCCCGGGCCGGCTACGGGATGGGCGTACGTCCAGTGCGATGCCATCTCTGCAGGCAAATGCACCAAGTGGACTGTGACCCCGAATCTGAATAGTCCTAACCCGAAGGTGGCAAATCTGTACTACTACTCCACGAAGCCCGCGAAGCTGAGTTTCCTGCATCAGTATTACGACACCTACCGGATTGACGTAACGAATCCGTAGCGCTGAAGGGCAGGCCAGAAAAGGTAGCCAAGGGCGTTCCGGCGCTTGCGTGATCAGAAGGGCCGCGGGCTCCGCCGAGTTTTTCACTGGAAATCCGAGGGGATTGGAGGTTCCATGAAGGCCATAGTGGCTCAGGCCTGTAGTGTGCTTGTCCAACTGATGTCTATGGGAAGCGCCCTTGCGCACAACCTGCCAGCCGATATTCGGTTGCTTTCGCTGGTTCCTCCGGAGAGCCAGATCGTAGCCGACATCGTTCCGACGCCAAAAACGCGTCACCAGGGGACTGTCGTTCTATTCACGCTGGCTAACAGGATCGACTACGAGGATTTCTTATCCATCGCAGCAGCAGATCCGATGCTTCAGGTTAATCGGCTCATCTTTACGGCCTCAGAGGTATCCAGCGCTGGAAAGGCAGAACACGGCGTCATTGTGAGCGGAAGCCTACAGTCCGATCGCATCTACAAATCTCTAGGGTATCCGTCAGGCGCGCACGACTATCGCGGAGTGGCTGTTTTGCTGGTGCCACCTCTAAGGCGAGAGGGTGCCCATTTCCAGCAGGAAAGACTACTCGCGATCATTGGTCCGCATCTGGCGATCTTTGGGACACCGTCAACGGTCCGGGAAGAGATAGACCGATTTGTTAATGCAACCGAGGCTGACAGGTTTGTTGTCCAAAGAGTGACACTGCTGAACAGCGAAGGCGATTCCTGGTACCTGGTGCGTTCGCCGGTTCGGGTTGCGGAGTTTTCGAGGATATTGACTTACCTGCACTCAGACCTGAGCGAAGCTCGCAGTGAAGGAGAACTGCTGTTTGGGATGCGCTTTCGCAGACAGATGGAATTTAGATTTGTTACAAATGCGGTGCTCAACCCGAAGGGGAAGATCGATTCGCATGCTCGAGTAAGAGGGATGTTTCGAGATGAAGATGCCAGATCTGAACCCGCAGTGCGTGTGGTCAAAGTGGCACGGGCACGGTTTGAGAAGTGGCTCGAGACAGTGTCGGGTCAATGAAGAGCGCCATTCACGGGTGAGTGTCGTGATGGGCCCCTAGTGACAGACGCCAAACCGTCTAATTCTCTGTATGCGCATCGAGCACGGTATCATGGACGTAATCCCAACCATGAAGCACTGCGCTGTTCGTTCTGTGTCTTCATTGCAGTAGAGGCAAATGGATCAAGTGAAGACGCCGAAGGTGGAGTTATTTGACACCAGCCTTCGTGACGGCCTGCAGCAGCCGAATCTCGAAATCTCTGTACCCAGCGCAGTTCACCTGCTGCAGCGGATGGGCGCGTTTGGCGTTCACTTTGCGGAGATTGGATTCGCGGGTGCGAATCAGTTTGTAGTGGATTTGACGCAGGCGCTGGAACGCGTGGATACGGGCGCGATGAAGCTGGCGTTGTTCGGGCGGACACGGGGCAAGGGCGCGAAGGTCGCGGAGTGGCCGGATCTCAAATTCATCGTGCAACGAAAGCAGCGCGTTCCGGTCGCGGTGATCGTGGTGAAGTCGCGCCTGCTGGACGTGGAGAGGTCCCTGGAATCAACTGCCGAAGAGTCGCTGCTGATGGCGAAGGAGACAGTCGATTATCTGCACCAGAATGGGGTCGAGGTATTTGTCGATTTTGAACACGCAATGGATGCGTGTTGCGGACGACGCGAGAAAGGGATCGCGTGCGATGCAGAGTTCAACAAGCGCAGTCAAGACTATTTCGAGAAGCTCACGGATCAGTGCGTGGAGCAAGGCGTGAGCCGGATCGTGATTTGCGATACCAACGGTGGAGCGAGTCCGGAAGAGGTCGCAAAAGTCTTTGCGCGGCTGCAAAAGACATTCCCGGGCGCGAAGTTCGGGTTCCATGGGCATACGGATCGCGGACTGGGAGTTGCGAATACGCGGGCTGCAGTTCTCGCGGGGGCAGTGCAGGTACAGGGAACTCTGCTGGGGACGGGCGAGCGCTGCGGAAATGTGAACCTTACGACCGTGATCGGCGGGATGCAGTTGCGGGATGAGGCGCAGTTCGTTTCGCCGGATGGACTGGCGGGGCTGACGAGCCTCGCGCATTCGGCTTACGCATCATTTGGGCTGGAGGCGCCGCACAGCGCTCCTATCGTTGGCACCGGCGCATTTGGGACGTGGGCTGGAATGCATGGAAGCAGCGAGCGCAAGAATCCGGGGGCATATCTGTGGTGTGATCCGGCGCGCGTCGGTGCGAGTCCGGTGATTGGCGTCAACCGGCAGTCGGGTCGCGCGAATGTGATGCTGCTAGCGCAGTCTATGGGGCTAACGCTGAACTCGGAGCAGGCGCAGGCGCTCATCGATGCGAATGACGCAATGATCGAGGGCGGGGGATTCACGGCGAGCGAGGTTTCGTTCCGGCTCGCGTGCATCAAGGCGCTGCGGGAGCACAAGAATCGATTCGGGGTTCGGAGTTGGCGGGTCTTTGATGAGTCGGATGAGATCGGAAACAGATTCGTGCAGGCGTTTATGACCCTGTCCGTTGGCGAGGCGAAACTGGCTACTTCGCGGGCCGAAGGCGCGGGACCGGTGGATGCGCTGACAAAGGCAATGCGCAAGGAACTGGACAAATGGTACCCGGCATTGGCGGAGATGCGGCTGGGGACGTTCACGGTGACAGCCCTCGACGTGGCTGCGCATGATTCAGCGGCGCACGTGCGCGTGACCGTGAGCTTTCATGCGGATGGGCACGAGCCGTGGGTGACGGCAGGCGTGAGCAGCGATCTCAACCAGGCGGCACTCAACGCAATAATCGATGGGTTCGATTATTGGCTCTCAGAGAACGAAGCATAGAGCCGATCAATCCGGGAGTTTCGAAATCAGGTACAACTTTCAGGGACGTTGTTTGCCCTGGAGTGGGGATGGGTATCGGGCGAAGTGCTCGGTAGAATCCCTACTTCAAGGAACCACGATGAACTCTGACCGACATCCAGCGCCGGGCCCGACGATCAGGAAACCGAACGGACAGTGGACGTTCTATGTATTCCCAGATGGACAGCAGCGAGAAGCAGGGTTGTTTGACACCGAAGCGGCTGCGAAGATGGCGCGCTTCAATACTCTGTTGCGGTGGGGCTCGAACGGAGAGAAGTATCCCGCGGGTAACGAGAAGACCATCCGTTCGTTCGACTAATCAGCAGTTCTGATATTTCCAGTTTCGCTGCTTGCCTTCGGCGATCCATTCGATGGCCTGTGCGATGCGCTTGTCGCGCGTTTCTTCTCGCTTGGCTTCGGCAATCCAATCGATATATTCACGTTTGCAGCTTGGGCTGAAGGCCTCGAATTCGGCGGAGGCCTTCTTGTTTTTCTTGAGGGCTGCTGCGAATTCGGGTGAGGCTTTCGGCGCGGCCTTGGGTGCTTTCACGACTTTGTTGCGGACGGCCATAATGCTGGTGTGCCCGCCGCTGTCGATGAGGGCGGAGGATTGGCGGATCCAGCCGAGCATCTGTTTTTCCGAAGGCAGGTGTCTGACTGATGTAATTTTGCCGAGGCTGCCCATGCCGCCGTCCTGGACGACGTTGGCTTCGCGCAGAGTGGCTCCGATCTCTTTGCCCCAGAAGCCGAAACTGCAGTGCTGCTTGAATGCCGCCATGTGGCCAAGGATGGTGCCGCGGTGGAGGAAGAACGGATGTCCCCATTTGATGGCTTCTTCGACGTCGGGATTCGCTTTGTGCATCAGCTTGCGCAAATGAGTGAGAATAGGCTGCGCGAAGGGCTGCGCTTTTTCGATGTACGCGTCGACTTTCGGGTCGTGTGAAGCCATGGGCGATTGCCTCCGGTGGGTTTGAGCGGAAGTGTACATGAAAGACAGCTATTAGCTGTTAGCTCTTAGCTCCGGGGCTTGACCGGTAGCCGGTAGCCCGGTCTGCCGTGGGGGCAGCTTCGGGCTAATGGCTACAGGCTACGTGCGAGTGCAAGCAGTGCCAATGCGGCTCCTGCGGCGCTGGCGGTAGAGAGGAAGTTTACCGCGTCGTTGTTGATCCAGCCGCAGCGCTCGGCGGTGGCGCCTAGCAGACTGTCGAAGAAGAGGCCGAAGATGCCGCTCGCCCAACTGATCATGAAAATCGGGGTGCCTCCGCCGAAGGCCCAGCTTCCGGCAGCTGCCACCGCACCGGCCCCAATGATGCCCATCGCGGTGCCACCGAGCGAGATGGCTCCGTCGGTTCCGGGCTTTGCTTTGCGGAAATTTGTGATCATGCGCGGATGGCCGCTGAGGACTTGGCCGAGTTCAGAGGAGACGGTGTCGGCTGCAGCTTCGGCGAGTGCGGCAAGGCCGAGAGCGAGAGCCGGTACAGCATCGGGCACGATGCCGCGGGTATGGACCCAACCGTTATCGATCAGCCAGAGCTGTACGAGCGGATTCGAGACGAGGGCGGCGATGCCGAGGTTGGCAGCGACCTGCGAAGCTTCGCGACCTGTGCGGCTTTCGGCGGTGCCAAGAGTCTCTTTGTGTTTGTGGCCGATGCGGGTGGCGAGGGAAGTAAGGAGGAGGACGGTAAGGATGGGGATGAGAGCGGTCTTCCATGGCAGGTAAGGGAAGCCGGTGGTTCCGAACATCATGCTGGCGGTGATGGCCATTCCTGCGAGGGCTGCTCCGGCAGTCGCGGAACGTACTTTGTAGGCGATGAGTCCGAGGAGAGTGCTGAGGCCGAGGGTCCAGATGGCGACTTGTGGTGTGTGCGTCAACCACCAGCGGGATTCGAGTACGATATCTGCCCCGATTGCGGGAAAGACGAGGAGCAGCACGGTTTTGGATTGCCACAGGAGGTTTTTGCGGGCCACGGATTTATCGTACCGGGTGACACAGTTCTCTCCCACATCCCCACATCAGGGATGTGGGGCACCTGACTAGATCAAACGATTCAGCACTGATGCGGAAGAGGTCTTTCATTTAAACTCATCTCGGTTCCGGAGTTTGTGATGAAGAGATCGTGGACGTTCGTCGGGTTGTTCGGCTTCATGATGGCAGTTGGGGCAGTTTGTTCCGGGCAGAATTCCAATCAAGTTGTTCTCGTTCGCAAGGGCGAGACGATCGTGCTCGAACCTTACGCGCCGAATATCGTGCGAGTGACGCTTAGCCTGCAGCGGGAGAATGCGCTCGGTAAACCGGGGTATGGATTCGTCGGGAGCCCTGATGAAAAGGAGTGGACGAGAAGCCAGACCGACACGGATGACGTCTACAAGTCGTCGCGGATGATCGTGACGGTGGAGCGGCCGCATCCGTCGGGGCAGCCGCCGCTGTCGACGCAAATTGACATTGCCAAGTTCTTCAACGGATCGACGCCGGGAGCACATATTACGTTTGCGACCCCGGATGGAAAGAAGCTGCTGGAGATGACGGGGTGGGACCAGGCGGTTCCGAACCATAAGGATGGAACGGCGGATTTGAATAATGATCGCAGGCCGAGCGATCCGCCGTTCTTCACGGTGCGCGCCACGTTTGTGTCGCCGGATGATGAACACTACTACGGGCTGGGGGACAATCACGAGGGTTTTCTGGATCATCGGCATCACGTGGTGCGCTGCTGGAATGACTATCTGGCTGCGGCTGCGCCGAGCACTTGCATTCCGTTCGTATTGACGAACAAAGGGTACGGGATGATCTGGGACAATCCGTCGAAGACGACGATTGAGCCGGGATTCAACGAGCAGACGAAATGGAAATCGGAGGTGGGCGATCGCGTTTCGTTCTTCGTGATCGCGGGGAAGACGGCCGACGAGATCTACGCGGGATACAAGCTGCTGACCGGTCCTACGCCGCTTCTGCCAAAGGCTGCTTACGGGTACATCCAGTGCAAGCAGCGGTACACGAGCCAGGAGGAGGTCCTGTCGGTTGCAAAGGGCTATCGCGATCGGCATCTTCCGGCGGATGTGATGGTGGTGGACTGGTTCTATTACACCAAGATGGGCCAGATGGACATGGATCCGAAATTCTGGCCTGATCCAGTGGCGATGAACAAACAGCTGCATGACATGGGTTTCGAGACGATGATCAGCGTGTGGCCGCGGTTCACACCAGAGTCGCGCTACTTCGCCGAGATCCAAAAGAACGGCTGGTTCATTCACACGGCGGATGGGAAGCCAGTGAATGGATTACCGTACGATCGAGCAGGGTCGGATATCGACACGACGAATCCGGATGCAGCGAAGTGGTACTGGAACATAATTCGCGACAACATCGTCAGCAAGGGATTCGATTCGATTTGGGCGGATGAGACTGAGCCGGATCTGCCGCCGAACGGCGCGTATTACAAGATCGGGCCGGGAACGCAGTACTACAACGTGTATCCGCTACTGCATGTGGGTGCGATCTATGACGGGTTCAGGCGCGATCTGCCGCAGAAGCGCGGGCTGATTCTGTCGCGGGATGCGTTCACTGGAATGCAGCGCAAGGGCGCGATTGTGTGGTCGTCGGATATTTATCCAACGTGGGATACGTACAGAAGGCAGATTCCGACAGGACTGAACTTTACGGCATCGGGGGTGACGTACTGGTCGAACGATACGGGAGGATGGCAATATCTTCCGGCGGAGCACCATCCCGAGCATCCGCCGCTGCTCGATCCGAGCGACGCGCGGGATAACGTGGGCGGGTACGACGATTATCCAGAGTTATATACGCGGTGGTTCCAGTACGCGACATTCCTGCCGATCATGCGATCGCATGGAAGCAGGAAGACCAATGAAGTGTGGTCGTACGGGAAGCAGGCGGAGCCGATTCTGGAGAAGTATTTACGCTTGCGTTACGAACTGATGCCCTATATCTACTCGCTCGGCTATCACACGTGGGACACAGGTGCGCCGTTCATGCGCGCGCTGCCGCTGGATTTCCCGGATGATCCGAATGTCGCGGACCTGCGCGATGAGTATATGTTTGGGCCGGCGTTTCTGGTTGCGCCAGTGACGGAGCAGGGAGCGACGACGCGCAAGGTGTATCTGCCGGCGGGCGCGGACTGGTACAACTACTGGACGAACCAGCGCGTGAAGGGCGGGCAGACGGTTGAAGTAGCGGCGCCGATTGAGACGATCCCGGTGTTTGTGCGGGCAGGTTCGATTGTTCCGCTCGGGTCACAGGTGGAGAGCACGCACGACAAGCAGTCGATTGCCAGGGTGCGGGTGTATCCGGGAGCGGATGCCGACTTCACGCTGTTCTCCGACGATGGGACGACCTATGCATATGAGAAGGGAGCGGGGTCGGTGACGCGTGTGCATTGGGATGACGCGAAACGGCAGCTCACGCATGAGGGAGCTTCGGCGTGGAGCGGACCAGATTCGACAATCGTTGAAGTGGCCAAACCCTAAAAGGGGCGGCCGCTTCGGATACCGAGCTGCGGGATTCATACGTCTAAATGCCAGTACCATTCCTTGAATGAGCCGATTGCTGGTATCCGATAGATAAGCAGGCGGTTGCGATCGCGTAATCGGGCCGCGCCGAAGCTCCGGATGCAGCTATCGGCTGATTTACAATCGGGTAGGTAGCAGGAAAGATCTTAATGAGTCTTTTTCCCGAAATTTCAAGCCGGCCGTGTGCGCGGCTGGTTCAGGCGGGCCTCGCGTTTGGGATTGCCGCCGTGTTTGCCGGATGCGGGAGCTCGTACCGGCCGGTTATCACGCCAATCAATCCCTCGGGTCCGCCCGCGCAGCCGATCGGCTACGCCGTCGTGGTGTCGTCACCGGCGTCTTCGGCTGCCGGAGTTGCGACGGTGATTGACTACTCCGGCGATACCATCATGGTGCAGGCTCCGATCGGGCCGAACCCCTTCGCCTTCACACTTGATTCAACCGGTTCCAATGGATACACGGTGAACAGCGATGGTACGCTGACGAATTTCCAGGTATCTCAGACGCAGCCTCAAGTGAAAGATATCCACTACTCGACGCTGCCTCCGGCCGCTCAGACGGTGGGTTTGTTTTCTCCCAGCGCTGGGCTGTGGGTTGCCGATTTGAACCAGAACGTTATCGACGTGCTTGCGCCAGCAACGGCAGCACAGTCGTTCAAGCTGGCAATTCCAGTCGCGACCACTCCGATCGGTGTTGTAGGCCTGGGAACGATCGGCCAGCATGTGTATTCGATCAGCCAGAATGTGCCGTTTGATACGACTTGCAATGTTGCACCCACGTCGGTTGCCGCAAACGGCGAGGCCGATGCGCTGGAGGTTACGAGTTTCACAGTTTCGGCGCGTATACCGCTTGGTAAGTGCCCGGTATACGGCGTGGAGAGTTCGGATGGCAGGCGGCTGTTCGTGCTCAATCGCGGCAGCGATACGATCACTGTCATCAACAGTCAGAACAATTCACTCGACCAGTGCACTCCATTCACGAATCAGAGTGGACAGCCCGTAACTTGTCATCCCAGTCTCCCGCTCTCAACGACAGCGGGGCTGACGGGGGCGAATGTGCCGGCCGTTGCGGGACCTGTGTATGCCGAGTACATCGCGGCGACGCAGCAACTTGTGGTTGCGAATTACGACGGCGGAACGGTAAGCCTGATCGATGTGAGCCTTGATCAATACGGGAATGACAGCCCCACATTCGGCACGACATTCACGATTCCGGTGGGACACAATCCGGCGAGCGTGACTGCTCTATCGGATGGGAGCAGAGCATATACGGCGGATCAGACCGACGGGACGGTGCACATCGTGAACCTCACGAGCCACACGGTGGAGAAAGTTCTTCAGGTGTCTGGCCATCCCCGCACCGTCGTGTCCACCTCAAACTCGCTCTACGGCAAGGTATACATTGCCTCCCCAGACAGCACGTTCCTGACGATTCTCCGGACGGATCAGGACATCGTCGATACGGTAGTTCTGATTCAGGGGAACTTGATCGATGTCAGAACCACGAACCAGAACGGAACACGAGGCAACGCGAATATCTATAGCCGGATACCCGGAGGCGGACAGCCTTGCTATCGACCTGGGACAGAGGGCTCTCTGGCCACATGCCAGGCTATTCACTAGGGTCAGCAATAATGAGTTCCCAAAGGCCATTCCGTTTCCGGGGTGGCCTTGGTTTTTTGCGTAGAAAACTAGCTTGTGACTCGAAACACAGACCGGAGTTTAGACGGACCCGGAAGATAGTTGCCGATGAGCAAGGCTCGGCTAAAAGTCAAGTTGACTCGGCGGCATTTCACGGTCGGCGGGGCTTTGGCCGGTGCTGCGGCGATGATCGCTTGCCGTGGTGCGAAGGGGAACAATTGGGAGTTTCTCAGCGATGCGCACGCCAGAGCACTCGGTGCGCTATGTGACCAGATCATCCCCGCGGATGACTTTCCCAGTGCGTCGCAAGCGGGAGTGGTGAACTATATCGATCGTCAGCTTGCGCGGCATTACCAGAGGCACCAATCGGCATATCGTGAGGGCCTCGACGCGATTGATGAGATGAGCCGGAGGCGGTTTGGCGTGGCATATGCAGATGCGGGTGCGGATCAGCGTCTGCAAATTGTCATTGCGATCGAGAAAGAGAAACGGGACTTCTTCGAACTTGTCCGCGAGCACACGATGGAGGGGTACTACGGTTCGCCACGCCATGGGGGCAATCGAGATGCCGTGAGCTGGCGGATGCTGGGATTGGATGAGCCTCCGCTGCGGGGCCGCGCGCAATACGACCTTCAGAAGGGAAGCGACGGATGAAGCGCGTGAATGCCGTGGTGATAGGCGCTGGGGCGGCGGGTGGGATCGTTGCGAAGGAACTGTCGACAGCAGGTCTGAGTGTGGTCCTGCTGGAACGAGGCAAGTGGTATACGGCGGCCGACTGCCGGAAGGACGATCTTCGCAACCAGCGAACTACTGTGCTGGGCAATGCGTTTGGGCCGGAGGATGCGGGAAATCCCCGGCTGTGGGTCGACAAACTGGGCACTGCGCACGTTGCGATGCCGAGCGAAGGGTCGTACCAGAACAATGCAGCGTGCGTGGGCGGAGGGACGCTGAGCTACGGCGCCCAGGCGTGGCGCTACATGCCGCAGGACTTCAGGATGCGTTCGGTCTACGGCGCTCCGGCGGGGAGTGCGCTGGAGGACTGGCCAATCTCTTACGATGACCTGGAGCCGTTCTACGATAAGGCCGAATACGAAATTGGGGTTTCTGGCGATTACTCGAATACTTCTTTCCGTGGGCCGCGCAAACGCGATCTGCCCATGCCTCCTCTGCCGTCGAATCGTGAGTTCGAGATTCTAGAGCCTGCAGCGAAGAGGCTGGGGCTGCATCCGTTTCATCTGCCTATGCTGCGTAACAGCGTCCCATACAACGGGCGCGGGCCGTGTATGCGGTGTCGCTGGTGCTGCGGGTTTGCATGCGAGGTGGACGCGAAGAATGGAACGCAGAATACGGTGATTCCGGTCGCGCTGAACACCGGGAATTGCGAGCTGCGGACGGAGTGTACGGCAAAGGAGATCCTGGTTGATGAGCATGGCCGGGCGCGCGGAGTGGCTTACTTCGATGAACGCGGGCGTTTGCAGGAGCAGTTGGCGGATGTGGTGGTGGTGTCGTCGGCGGCCATAGAATCGGCGCGGCTGCTGCTGAACTCAAGGAGCAGGCTGTTTCCCAAGGGGCTTGGGAACCGCTACGACCAGGTCGGACGGCATCTGCAAGGACATCACTATACAGGTGCGATCGGGTATTTCGATTTCGAGACCTATGACGATGTGGGGCCGGGCGCGAGCATCGCCGTAACGGATTACAACCACAACACGCCCGGATTGTGCGGCGGCGGGATGCTGGCGAATGAGTTTATACGGTTGCCGATTCATATGGTGGACCGGCTGCCGCGGGGCACTCCTCGATGGGGGCTGGCCCACAAGCAGGCAATGCGGCAATGGCACAAGCGATCGATCGTGATCATGGGGCCGACGCAGCAGATTCCAAGCGCGAGTGGTCGGGTGACGGTCGATTCCGGAGTTCGCGACAAGTGGGGGCTGCCGGTTGCGCGCTTCGAAGGTAACGTTCATCCGCATACGTTTGAGATTGGAGATGTGCAGGCCAAGCGCGCGGAGACATGGCTGAAAGAGGCTGGTGCGATCGATACGTCGCTGATGGCATGGCATCCCGAGGGCGTCTCCGCAGGGCAGCACCAGGCCGGAACGTGCAGGATGGGAACTGATCCGCACGGGTCAGTGGTGGATCGCAATTGCAGGGTGCACGATGTCGACAACGTGTTCGTTATCGATGGGAGTGTGCACGTGACGAACGGCGGATTCAATCCGGTGCTGACGATCATGGCGATTGCGTACTACGCGTCGGCATCGCTGGTGCGGAGTTGGAAGGGAACGGGGCTCCGGTCGTGATGCGCTTTCTCAAACTGGCCGGGCTGGTGTTTGGCAGTGTGGCGGCAGTCTCTATTGCGCTAGTGTATGGCGCTTCGTACTACTACACGTCGCAGCATGGGCAGGGGTGCGCGAGTTGCCACGAGATGGCGGCGTTCACGAGCGCGGTGCACACGTCGGCGCATCGGACCGCAACTTGCCTCGATTGTCATGATGCGAGTCTGGGGACGAAGCTGAGGCATATCCGAGTGCACCTTTTTGGGCAGCCGGCCGAGGCGGTTCATCTGCGCGATGTGGACGTGCTGGCGATGACGACGAAGTGCCAGGCGTGCCATCAGCATGAGTACGCGACATGGCATGCCGGTCCGCACAGCGCGACCTACGCGCAAATCTTTGCGGATCCGGTTCACAACGCGAAGCGGCGGCTGGCGGACGATTGTCTCCGCTGCCACGGAATGCATTTCAGCGGCTCGATGCGGGATTTGGTGCAGCCGATGAATACGGCAGGGCCGTGGCATGTGGTCAGAGCACGGTTTGCGAATGAGCCGGCGATGCCGTGCATGGCATGCCACGAGATGCATCGCGACGGTCCGACGCAAAGCAAGCCTTCGCAACGGATCTCTGCTGCTGCAACACCGCTGCCTGCGACGCTGGCGTTTTTCGATCGCCGCGAGCAGATGCACTTTGGTGCGGGGCAGCTTGGGCTGCCCGGGCTGTTCGATGGCGCGCGGCCGGTGAAAGTCAGTCCTGATCAGCGGCAGGCACTCTGCTACCAGTGCCATGCGCCGCGAATCGCCGAGGCTGAGAGTGCGGCCGCCGAAAATCATTGGGGTCTGCAAGTAGCATCTGGTGACGATCGAACGCCGATGGGTGTTCATGAAGGGATAAGCTGCTTTGCCTGCCATGACGGGCATAGCGAGAATACTGCGGCTTCGTGCAAGACATGTCATCCCCAGATGTCGCATTGCGGCATCGACGTGGAGAAGATGGATACGAGCTTCGCCAACGCGAAGAGCGCGCATAACGTTCACTGGGTGCGGTGCGCGGATTGTCACCAGCATGGGGTGCCTAAGCCCAAGGTCGCGATCAAGACCGCTCCTAGAAGCACGCCGATCCTGCCTTCGGGTTCTGAATGAGGAATGACACCGACTCGAAGCAGCTACTCTAATCTGAGGAGCAGGCGCGCCGATTCGTTGGGTGGTTCGAGCAAAACCCGCATTGATGTGCTGCTGGTCGAGCGCAACATGGTTGCGAGCAGGGAGAGGGCACGTGCGCTGATACTGGCGGGGCGTGTGCTGGTGAACGAGCAGAAGGTGGACAAGCCGGGCACGTCGGTTGCGGCCGACTCGAGCATTCGCCTGCTTGGCGAAGACATGCCTTACGTCAGCCGCGGGGGGCTAAAGCTCGAGGCAGCGCTTGATCACTGGCATATCGGCGTGAACGGGCGGGCGTGTCTGGATGTGGGCGCGTCTACCGGCGGATTTTCGGATTGCCTTCTGCAGCGCGGAGCGGCGCATGTCACGGCGGTCGACACGGGCTTCGGACAGATCGCGATGAAGCTGCGCAATGATGAACGCGTGCGGCTGGTAGAGCGTACGAATGCGCGGTATCTTGCTCCGAATGCACTTGCAAAGCCGGGGATGCCCGAGCTCACTTTGTTGGTGATGGACGTTTCGTTCATTTCGGCGACTCTTCTGTTTGAACCGGTTTTTGGGGCGGCACCCGCGCTGAGCGAAGCACTGATTTTGGTGAAACCCCAGTTTGAGGCCGGGCGAGGCAACGTGGGCAAGGGCGGAATCGTGCGCGATCCCGAAGTTCACAAGATGGCGATTGAGAAGGTTGCTGGTGCAGTAGCAGAGCTGGGGTGGCAGGTCTTTGAGACAATTATGTCGCCGATCACGGGGACAGAGGGAAACGTCGAGTTCTTGCTCTATGCGAGAAAGGCAAGCTCTCAGCTTTCAGTTACTAGCTCCTGACCGGCACCTATAGCCGTACAAATGTGCCGAGCCGAAAACTGCCGAGCCTTCCCGTTTACACTGGGAGCGCATGATCTCTGTCGCGATTGTAAGTAAGCCGCGGAAGCCTGAACTTTCGCAGTTGCTGCCTGAACTGATTGATTGGCTGCGCAAACATGATTACGATCCGCTACTGGATCACGAGGGCGCCAGCTACACGGATTCTGCTCCAGCGGTGGATCGCGCGGAATTGCCTGCGCATAAGCCCGGCTTGGTAATTGTGCTTGGCGGTGATGGAACGCTTCTATCGGTTGCTCGCATCTTTGCGGCGACGGGCACGCCTATTCTGAGCGTCAACCTTGGATCACTGGGATTCCTGACGGAAGTGCGGCTTGCAGACCTCTACACCACTCTGGAGAGTTGGTGTTCTGACTGCCACACGCTGGATGCACGCCACATGTTGCACTCTGAGGTGCATCGCGATGGTTCGGTGGTGCGCACGTTCGAATCGCTGAATGAGGTCGTTGTTTCAAAGGGCGATATTGCTCGGATGGGCGAGTTCGCTGTGGAGCTGAACGGCAAAAGCGTCGCGCATTTTCGTGCCGATGGGGTCATTGTGTCCACGCCCACGGGCTCGACCGCATACACGCTAGCTGCGAACGGGCCTATTCTTACACCGGATGTGGATGCTCTGGTGGTGACGCCGATCTGCCCACATCTGTTGACGCTGAGGCCGATTGTGGTGCCGGGAGAGGCCTGCGTCAAGGTGCGCGTGGAAGGAGTTCCGACGCAGTGTCTGCTTACCGTCGACGGGCAGATCGGATTCGAACTGCACCTGGATGATGAGGTGACCTGCCAGCGCTCGGCCTACACGGTGAACCTTGTGCGGATCAGTGAGAGCGGGTTCTTCGAGGCGCTGCGCAGCAAACTGAGCTGGGGCGAGCGCTAGAACGGCGACGCCTCTCCGATCAGGTTTTGTAAGAAAAAATTGAGCGCGCGCCCGGTCTTCTACCCGGAGCTATGGATGCAGTTCGTCCAAAAACACTTTTGCCTTTTCCGCGAGAGTGCGTGCGGCGTTAATGTCATTTGAGGTGAGGGCCTCACGCGCCTGTTTAATGAACTCGCGAATCTGCGCAGCGGTCTTTTGTTCCTGGTCGTTCAACTTGCGCGTAATGCCGTTTAGCGCTTTTTCCGTCTGCTCAATGGATGCATCAGTCTGTTGACGTGAATTCGTTGGATCCCCGGTGCCGAGATTTCCGGCAGCTGGAACCGCGGGTGGGGGCCCCGCAGAAGCGACCTGGGTGTTTGTATTCGCGGGTCGGCGGTGCTTTGGAGGTTTCTTTACCGGCTCCGGCGGAGGCGGGATCTGCTGCTGAATCGGCTGTTCGGGAATTGTGACAACGGGAGGACTGAGGTTTGGAGCAGGCTCCGGCTTGGGCGCAGTCGAGTCCTCGATTGGCGGCGGCAATGGCTGATTCTGCGCGACCTGGGGCTTACGGTGGAAACACCCGGTCAGCAGGAATGGCAGCAGCCATGCAGCGCTTTTTGCGCCGAGCTTCATGTCTTCAACCCCTTCGACTCTTCCACTTGTGCCGGCTGCAGATGCCGACGTCCCCATTCCGTGGCTGCGAGTGGAATGCGCAGGAAGAACTCCGTACCACGGCCCACCTTCGATTGTACGTCGACGCTGCCGTGGTGCAACTGCAAAATGCGGTAGGTCATGGCCAGGCCGATGCCGCTGCCGCCTGTCTTGGTGGTGAAGTAGAGATCGAAGATCTTCTCGCGAATCTCCGGAGGGATTCCGACGCCTTCATCGGCGATGCGCAGCACCGCCATCCTGCGTTCCTCCTCGAGCACAACGCGGAGTTTGCCGCCATTCGGCATCGCCTGGGCGCCATTGAGGGTCACGTTGAGGACGGCCTGTTTCAGCAGATCGGAGTCGACATTCACGATCATCGGGGCCGCGGGCAGCCGGCTTTCCAGCTTCACGTTTTGCGTTGTCAGTTCGTCGACCGCGAGGGCGAGCACGTCGGCTACGATGGTGCGCAGATCCTGTTCACGAAGTTGCAGCTCAACTGGACGTGAAAAGTCCACAAGAGTTTGTACGACACGGTCAAGGCGGTGGATTTCCGCGTCAATGACTTCGAGATGCCGCGATGCCGGTGCGTGTTCCTGACCAAGCTTGTTCTTCAGCAACTCGAGATGGACAACGATGGCGTTGATTGGATTCTTGACTTCGTGGCCTACGCCGGCTGTGAGTCTTCCGATGGCCGCCATGCGGCGCGACAGTTCAAGCTCTGATTCGATCTCTTCGACGGATTCAAGATCGTGCAGAGTGACGAGAGCGCCGAGGCCGGTCCGAGTACGGTCGTCGAAAATAAAATCTACTGAAGCCTGGAGACGCCGTCCTGACTCGGTCTGTACCTCCTCCTGCACCAGAGTTACTTCCGCATCGAAGGCTTCGCGCAGGGTTCGACCCAATACGGTCGAACGATCGAAGATCTCGCTGGCCTGCAGCCCGAGGATGTTGTCTTTTTCCTTGTTGAGAAAGCGCTGGGCCGCTTCAGAGACGAGCACTGCTCGCCCATCCCCAGTGAAGAGCAGGATGCCATCCTGAAGGTTTCCCAGAATCTGGTCGAGGTTTTCTTTCAGCGCGGAGAAGACTTCTTCGACATTGCGGATGCGCTGTCCGATCTGCTCGATCTTCGTTGAAACCCTTTCGGCGGTGTCGAGTCTGGGCTCTTCTTCTCCCTCCTTTTTGGGGCCAGCGGGGACAGGCGCCAGAAAATCAAGCTGCATGCTGATTTCTTCCATGGGGCGCAATGCGAGGTTGCTGAGAAGAAATGCGGCGATCAATGCGGTGCCGGCTGCGAAGGCCATGAGCGTGATGGCTTCCTGCAACGAGGGCTCGTAGACGTGCTGCAGCAGCGTGGTTCGTACTCCGACATGAACATTCAGGAACGGTTCGCCATTGCGGTCCTGGGGCACCACGATATCGAAGACTGTCCCTGGTCCGTAGATGTCGCGCATCTTGGTGATCGGATCGGCCGCGACGAGGTCGCTGTATCTGCGTCGTGAATCGAGCCTGTCGGGACTGCCGGGCAGCGTCGTAAGAATAATATTGTCATGAGAATCGGTGATGGTAATGTCATTCACCGTCAACGAGTACATCACGGGCGCATCAATGGCATTGCGCAGAATCTTGCTGTTGCGAATGGCTTCGGTAGCCAACTGCATCAGTTGCACAGTGTCTCCCGGCGCAATCATCTGGTCTTTCAGTCCTGTTTCGAGCGCCTGCTGGAGAGCGAACCGGACCTGATTCGCTGTCTGCCTGTTGGAGTTGTAGGACTCCTGAACGGCGGCATCGACAAGATGGCTGACGTAGACCAGAGATAGAAGACCTGCGATCAAGAAGACGAGGCCTGTAATGGCAAGGACGAGTTTTGTCTTCAGTCGCATGGTGTCTTGTCAGGAGATTTCAGCTCTGCGGAAGATCCTGCAAAATCAGCGATCGACGCAGTCATGCTGAATTCAGGCGGCCGGATCTTCTCGTGAATGCTGGTTGTATTCCTTCAACTTGTTGTGGAGCGTCTTCAGACTGACCCCGAGAATCTCAGCTGCGCGCGTCTTGTTTTGACCGGTCGACTCAAGCGTGCGCAGTATCAGCATGCGCTCGGCCTCGTCTACCGTCGTTCCGACTCGTATCGGCACGATGCTTGCATCATTGAAGCGCGGCGGAGCAGATGGTTGTGCCGCGCCAAAGGTGCGGGGAAGGTGGCCGGCATCGAGAGGCGTTCCATCGGGGCACAGAATGACTGCGCGCTCGATGGTGTTTCGTAATTCACGCGCATTGCCAGGCCAGCTGTACGCAAGCATTCTGTCGAGAATGGAGTCTGAAAGGCCGGATACGTGGCGTCCATGCTTCTGGTTCATCTCCCGCACCATAGCGTCTGCCATGGCCTGAAGATCTTCCATGTGTTCGCGCAAGGGCGGCATATGAATATGAAAAACATTGAGACGATAGAAGAGATCGGCTCGCAGGTGTCCGTGCGCAACGGCTTCCTGAGGATCGCGGTTTGTGGCAGCTAAGACGCGCACGTCGACGTCCTGTTCAGTGCGGGCGCCTAGGCGGCGGAGCTTGCGTTCCTCGAGGACGCGAAGCAGCTTGGCCTGAGTGCCGATCGGCATCTCGCCGAGTTCATCCAGAAGCAACGTTCCGCCAGAGGCGAGTTCGAAACATCCTGCGCGGCGCTCTACTGCCCCGGTAAAGGCGCCCTTCTCATGGCCGAAGATTTCGCTCTCGATCAGGGTCTCGGGAATGGCTGCGCAGTTTACCGCGAGAAACGGGCGGCTCTTGCGAGGGCTGAGGTCGTGAAGAGTGCGAGCGACAAGTTCTTTGCCGGTGCCACTTTCGCCGGTGATCAGCACGGATACGTTGGACGGCGCAATCTGCTCGATCAGCGCAAAGGTTTCGCGCATGGCTTTGGAACTGCCAACCATGGAGCCAAGGATGCCGGTGTTACGCAATTGTCTGCGCGTTACTTCGAGCTCGATCTCTGTTGCACGCTGACGCGTCGCATTTGCAAGAATGTTGCGCAAGCGAGTGGCGTCTACGGGCTTCTGCAGGAAGTCGTACGCACCGAGCTTCATCGCATCGACAGCAGTCTGAATCGACCCCTGTGCCGTTAGCAATACGACCGCTACATTGGAGCTGGCGCTTTCCGCGAGTTTGGTCAAAAGACCTATGCCATCCATGCGCGGCATCTTCAGGTCGGTGACCACTATGGCAGGGTCCCAGACGAGGGCCTTCTCCCACCCCTCAATGCCGTCGCGAGCCGTGTCGGTCTGGTAGCCCCAGCCGGATATCAGCTCCGCGAGTCCCATGAGGGCATGGGGTTCGTCCTCAACGATCAAAACTTTCACCGGGTTTTGCATATCATCTTTCGATGCAGCTATTTCGCCGCGTGTCGTCGAAGTTTAGCTTCTGATTGATCTTGCCTTTGTGGGGCCTATGCCTAGTTTAGACCGTCTTATCGGTCAATTCGGCCCACCTGGCGTAGAGTTTCTCGTTTTCAGCCTCGGCCTGAGAGAGTTCATCGATGGCGGACTGAAGGGCCATTGCGTCCGATGCGATGGCAGGGTCTTCGACTCGCCCATGTGCCGCGGCGACTCGTGCGTCCGATTCCTCCACTTTCTGCTCGATGTCAGCAAACTCCCGGGCTTCGAGGTAGGAGAGTTTCTTTTTCCGGTTCGCTTGCTCTGGAGGGCCGCTTGCATCACCTGTGCTTTCGCGGGCTGCTGATTCCCGGTCTCTTATCTCAGTCCCTTGAGCGAGCCCATGTTCCCATTGGGCGAAGTCGGCGAACTGGGCAATGCGACCGTTTCCATCGAGACCGAGGACAGTTGAGGCCACGCGATTCAGCAGGTAACGATCGTGTGTTACCAGGACGAGGGCTCCTTCGAAGTCCAAAAGATTGTCTTCAAGGATCTCGAGAGTGGGGATATCGAGATCGTTGGTGGGCTCGTCAAGGAGCAGGACGTCGGCTGGCTGCAGCATCAATTTTGCGATGAGGACGCGAGCGCGCTCGCCGCCACTCAGGTTTCTGACCGGTTGGTTCAGCTGTTCTCCGCTGAACAGGAATCGCGCCGCCCAGCTTGCCACGTGAACGGTGCGGCCCTGGTGAATGAGGCCGTCGCCTTCGGGTGCGAGCGCCCGGCGAAGCGTGAGACTCTCGTCGAGTTCACGCATCTGGCTCAGGTGGACCATGCGCAATGCCTCAGCTCTTCGAATGCTGCCTTGGGCGGGCTCCAGTTCGCCGCGCATGAGTCGGAGAAGGGAAGTCTTTCCGCTGCCGTTCGGGCCAACCAGGCCTAGTTTCATACCCGCAGTCAGAGTGAAGTTGAGACCGCTGAAGAGGCGACGATCCCCGATTTCACACGCAACGTCGGAGAATTCGACGAGCCGCTTGGTCTTGCGCTGGGAGGCGCCGAAGTCGATTCCCGCCGTATTCGTAACCGAGCGGGCATCCATTGCTGCCAGATTGCTGATCATCTCATTGGCCGCATCGATCCGCGCCTTTGATTTTGTGGTGCGGGCCTTGGGACCGCGGCGCAGCCATTCGATCTCAGTGCGGACCCGGTTGCGAAGGCTCTCCTGCTGCTTGCTCTGCGCTTCAAGGTAGGACTGTCGGTCTTCTAGAAATCGGCTGAAGGTGCCTTTTACGCGAAGCAGACCTTCGGCGTAGATGCGGTTGAGTTCAATAATTTCGCTGGATGTGGCTTCGAGGAAGTAGCGGTCGTGGCTCACGGTGACCACCGCAAACAATGAGACCCTTAGCAATTCTTCGAGCCACTCGATACCAGCGAGGTCGAGATGGTTCGTCGGTTCGTCCAGCAACAGCACGTCGGGGTGCGACACCAGCGCTTCGACGATCGCAAGGCGCTTACGCCATCCGCCGGAGAGCGATGCGGCTTCAGCGGCGAGATCGGCGAAACCAGCCTTCCCGGTGAGTTCGCGGAGGCGGCCTTCGCGCTCGGTCTCCGGAACGTGCGCTGCGCCTAAGGCGGCTTCGAGGATCTGCCGGATAGTGATGCCGATGGGGAAGCGGGAATCCTGAGGTACATACGCCGCTCTAGCGCGTTTGCGCACGGCGAGTTCACCGCCATCGGGCTCAACAGCTCCGGCGAGGATTGCGAGAAGTGTCGATTTGCCTGCGCCGTTGGGACCGATGAGGCCGATGCGAGCGCCGTCTTCTACGGTGAATGAGATTTCTTTGAACAGCGGCGTCGCACCGAATTGCTTGGTGATTGATTGCGCGTTGAGGATTGGTGGCATCTCTCTAAGACTAAATTCCATGACCGCATGCCAGCTCGACAATACTGGATTCTCGACCTCATGGGATCCCGCTACACTGGATTCATGCTGGATTATGAGATTTCTCCGGCCGATGCGGCCAACCTGCTCCAAGAGAATAAAACCAAACTGATCGACGTACGGGAACCGTGGGAGTACTCAACGGCGCATATCGATCCGAGCACCTTGATGCCAATGGGCGATGTTCCAGCGCGAGCCAATCAGGAACTTGATCCGGACGAGCACCTGACCGTTCTTTGCCATCATGGCCAGCGCTCGCTCAATGTGACCGCATGGCTGCGCAATCAGGGGTTCGAGAACGTGCAGTCTCTGCGAGGCGGTATAGACGCGTGGTCCGCGGAGATTGATCCTAAGGTCCCGCGATACTGAGCCCAGGCTCACGTGCCCGTCACAGTGATGGGAGATATACTTCCGATTGGCAAATCTTGAACGGAGCTGCACATGTCTTCACCTGCTGTCGCATTTGCAACACAGAATCATCCGCGCTTTCTTGGCGAGCTGAAGGATCTTCTTCGCATTCCATCGATCTCCACGTTGCCCGAGCACAAAGGCGATTGCCGGCGCGCAGCGGAGTTTCTCGCGACGGAGTTGAAGCGGATTGGGATGGAGAATGTACGTCTGATCGATACGCAGGGACACCCGCTTGTCTATGGCGACTGGTTGCACGCGGCGGGGAAGCCAACAGTGCTTGTATATGGTCACTACGACGTTCAGCCAGCCGATCCTCTGGACGAGTGGATCTCGCCCCCATTCGAACCAACGGAGCGCAATGGCAATGTCTATGCACGCGGGGCAGTGGACGACAAGGGGCAAGTGTGGGCGCAGGTGAAGGCGTTGGAATCACTGATGGCTGCAAACAAAGGGCTGCCGCTGAATGTCCGTGTGCTTTTCGAGGGAGAGGAAGAAGTTGGCGGGGAGGGAATCGCAGCTTACGTCGCATCGAAGCCGGACAATCTCAAAGCCGATTTCGCGCTCGTCTCGGATACCGATCTCTTTGCCGATGGCTTGCCGACGCTGTGCGTCGGCTTGCGCGGGATGATCTACACGGAGGTCGAGGTTCGCGGTACGAAGAGCGATCTGCACTCGGGCATGTACGGCGGCGCAGCGCCGAATCCCTTTGTGTCGCTCGCGCAGATCATCGCGAAGCTGAAGGATGAGAACGGCCGCATCAACATCCCAGGGTTCTATGACGACGTCATTCCACCCAGCCCCGAGGAACTGGCCGCGTGGAAGAGCCTGCCATTCGATGAGGAGCACTATCGCGAGAACGAAGTTGGCGCGAGCAAACTGGTAGGCGAATCGGATTACGGTGTTCTCGAACGGACATGGGCGCGCCCCACGCTTGATGTGCATGGAATGCCAGGCGGCTTTACCGGAGCAGGCGCAAAGACAGTGATCCCCGCGAAGGCTATGGCAAAGATATCGATGCGGTTGGTGCCGACCATGACACCCGCGAAGGCGTTCGCGCAATACAAGAGCTACGTGGAGAAGATCGCTCCCCAGGGCGTTCAGGTTGAGGTCAGGCTGCTTCACTCAGGTGATCCATGCCTCATTCCAGTGAACAACAAATACATCCAGGCTGCCACGCATGCGCTTCATGAGGTCTGGGGTAAGGACACAGTTTTCATTCGATCTGGTGGTTCGATTCCGATAGTTGGCGACTTCGATCGGCATCTCGGATTGCCAAGCGTGATGATGGGCTTCGGGCTTCCTGACGACAACATTCACGCACCCAACGAGAAGTTCAAGCTGCAGAACTTCGAGCTGGGCATTCGCTCATTGATTCGCTTCATGGAGGAAGCGGGCAGTTGAGCCTTCCGGGCTGCGAGGCGGAAGGGTTTGTTCTGGCCGGCGGCATGTCTAGCCGCATGGGTAAGGACAAGGCGGCGCTTGCAGTCGGAGGCCGGCAGCTGATTCAGCATGCTCTGGAAATCATGCGTGAAGCAGGACTGGAGACGCGTATTGCCGGCGCGCAGAGTGATATGTCGAAGTTTGCCCCCATGGTTTCTGACTCACCGGACGAATCGGGGCTTGGACCGCTCGCCGGGATTTGCGCTGCGCTGGCGGCATGCAAGTGCCGGTTCGCAGCGTTTCTGCCAGTTGATCAGCCGCTGATTCCAGCAAGCCTGATTGAATATCTCCTGCATCATGCGATTGTGACCCAAGCCGCAGTGGCCGTGGTATCGGTTGCGGGGTTTGTTCAAACGTTCCCAGCCATCGTGGACAGTGCGGCATTGGGATCGCTAAAGGCTAGCCTTTTTTCAGGTGACCGCAATTGCCTGACGGCATTCCGCGCGGCAGGAAATGCAATAGGAGGCTTCGCAATAGGAGGCTTCAGTGTGCTGCCACTGGAACTGCTGGTTCAGCCGGGGCAGGTGCGGCATCCGCGTGCTCTGCACCCCGACCAATGGTTCCTGAACGTGAATACTCCTGAAGATCTGAAGCTGCTGGATGAGGTGATGGCCGGGGCCGGTCCGCGCATGCGGCCCTTGCAGTAATCTGGTGACGTGGCCGCGCCCGATCCTAACTCCGAGCCCCTCTCGGACTCCTCGGTAGATCCCGATGTCCCGGAGATCGCCGACGAGGTTCTGGCCGATATCGTTGGGGACAAGCCGATCCCCGCAGAAGAGGAACCTACCTCGTGGCCACTGATCTCGTTCAGCCATGTATCGATGTGGTTTGGCGAGCGCAAAGTCCTGGACAACGTCAGCTTCCGGGTCAACCGAGGAGAGACTCTCTGCATTCTCGGGCGAAGCGGAGTGGGAAAATCGGTGTCCCTGCGCATATTGATGGGATTTTTGAAGCCGCAAGTCGGCTCGATTCGCGTAGATGGGCAGGAGATCAATCAGTACACGGAAGAGGAGATGAATACTCTCCGGAAACGGATCACGATGGTGTTCCAAAACGGAGCACTCTTCGACTCGATGACTGTCCGCGAGAACGTCGCATTTCCGTTACGAGAGCGCGGAGGCCAGGAAGAAGACCAGATTCTTCAGGTGGTTGATCGGCTACTTGCACTCGTAGGTGCGGAAGATGCGGCTGATTCGCTTCCGGCCAGCCTGTCCACCGGGCGCAAAAGGGCAGTTGCAATTGCGCGTGCGCTGGCTTCGCAACCAGAGATCGTACTTTACGATGAGCCGACGACGATGGTTGATCCGTTGATTGCGCGGCGTCTGGGAGGGCTGATTCAGCGCCTCAAGCAGCAACTTGGATTCACAGCCATCGTAGTTACACACGACATGCGTTTTGCGGAACGCCTGGCCGACACTGTTTTGTTTCTCCATGAGGGACAGGCGGCATTTTTCGGTCCGCTGAAGGACTTTCTTGCCTCGCGAGATCCCCATATTCAGCAGTTTCTTACGCTGGATGCTTACGTGTTACCTTCGGCATGAACATTTGCCGCGGGTAATCAGTTTTTTTCCTATAATCTATAAGAAAGCTCAACTTGGAAGGACAGCTGAACGTATCCGACTCCCCCAGTAGAAGACCTTGTACGAATTCCCTTTCTAAGGTCACTTCTGGATTGCAACTGATCTACACCGCTTTGCCTTGAGTTCTGCGGAACGGCCTACGCCGGTTTCTGGAAGTGGTATCTACTTGTGCAATACCGCGCCGCTTTCAGGCAAACCGACAGAACTGCAGATCGAAGATGATGATCCTGACACTATGCGCTTAATCATGTTGAAACGATCGCGCGCTAAGGTGATCTCGAGATTGGCAAGCGACTGAGTAGTACGCGAAAGACGCGTGTGAATAAGCAGTACGAGCGCTGAACCCAGGCAACCAAGCTCAGCCTGTGCGCTTCCAACGGATAGCGAAAGCCCAACATTTGGCATTCTGCTCCTTGTACGTTCAATCGAGGGAGCGCCCCCACTCCAGCAGTAGTTGCTTGAACCTTTGAGGCTTGCGGAACGCATATGGCTACATCTGAATTCTGGCAGCGAGTCTCTGCGCCGACTCCGTCGTCTTCTGAATGGGTGATGGATGGAGCGGCAATGCCGAGCCGCCAATCTGAGGGCAAGGTCAAGTTCTGGATGTTCCTGGATTTCCTCACGGTTGTCGTTTCAGCTACGATCGCTACTATCTTCGGGCGTCAGGTCACTCCAGTTGCTGGGGCGCGCTATCTCTACCATGGGACCCTGTTTTATGGTCGTCCGGTCTGGGTTCTGCTGGCCCTCGTGTTCGGATTCGCCTTGGCACTGATTGTGAGCAGCAAACGACTCAACCTCTACAATCCCGCTCGGCTTGGCTCGTTTCTTCATGAGCAGCGGCTCACGGTTGAGGTCTGCTTTACGTCTGGCCTTCTTCTGACGGGTACGCTCTACCTGCTTCGCGCCGAGGATATCTCGCGGCGCATCGTGATGTTCACGCTGTTCCTGGTGACCGCCTCTCTCTGTACCCGGCGATTCGTGTACAGGACCATGATGTATCGCAAGTACGAGAGCGGGCAGGAGACGCGCAATGTGCTCATCGTAGGAACCGGTCCCGAGGCTCACGCGCTTCGCCATCACCTCGAGAGCATTCGCAACCTGGGTTACACGTTCAAAGGATTCATCGAATCGCCGGGTGCCGCTTCCCGAATCATGTCGTCAAGCGGCGACGTAGTAGGTAATCTGGACACACTCTTCGATCACGCGCGCCAGCAGTTTGTAGATGAAATTCTGTTCACTATGCCGTGTGAACGACGCGTGGTTCTGGAGGCACTGGAGAAGGCGCGAATGCATGGCGTCGATTTGCGCGTGGTTCCCGACCTCTACGAAGGCCTCGCCTGGGATAATCCCATCGAGTACATTGGCCAGTTCCCGACGATCCCGTTGCACCGGGGACACGTTCCAGAACTTGGATTCGTTCTCAAACGCGTGCTCGACGTCTTCTTCGGAAGCCTCGTGCTGCTTATCTTCTCGCCGTTTCTGCTCCTGATTGGTATCGCCATCAAGCTTGAATCGCGCGGACCGATCTTCTACAGATCTCAAAGAATCGGCAAAAAGGGCCGGGTCTTCCGCTGCTACAAGTTCCGGACGATGGTACGCGATGCGGAGAAGCGCCGCTCTGAAGTGATGCACATGAATGAGCGCGACGGCGTGCTGTTCAAGGTCACCAACGATCCTCGCATTACAAGGCTAGGACGCTTCCTGCGAAAGTATTCTCTCGACGAGCTTCCACAGTTCATCAATGTGCTGAAGGGTGATATGAGCGTCGTCGGGCCTCGCCCGCCGATTGCGAGCGAAGTCATGGAATACAAGCTGAACCATCTGCGGCGGCTCGATGTGACTCCGGGGATTACAGGTCTCTGGCAGGTGCAGGCGCGTCAGGATCCCTCGTTTGACAGCTACGTGTCGCTGGACGTGGCATACATCGAGAACTGGAGCGTATGGCTCGACTTCAAAATCATTCTGCGCACCATCGGGGTGGTCTTCTCGGGTACTGGCTCTTAACCTCAGCCGAGACCATCTTTGTGCTTTCTTAAGTTCAGCCGAGACCATTTTTGTGCTGGACCCTGACTCCTTCTGTCTCCTTTAAACTGAAGATGTGAAGATCGCACTGGCCCAGATCAACCCCACGGTTGGGGATTTCACTGGAAATCTGGAAAAGATCATCTCCGCGACGCGGCGTGCCTCAGACCAGGGTGCGCGCCTCGCTGTTTTTCCGGAATTATCTGTCTGCGGGTACCCACCGGCAGACTTCCTGGAAAAGCCCAGCTTCCTTGCGCGCTGCCGCCAGGCAATCAGCGAACTCTCGGAGGCCACACGCAATCTGCCGACCGCGGTCCTTGTGGGAGTAGCACTACCTGCTCCGCCGGATGCTGGCAAGCCTGCCGTAAATGCAGCCGTGCTTCTGGATTGTGGTCACGTACTGCTGGAGCAGCAGAAGCGTCTGCTGCCGTTTTATGACGTGTTCGATGAACAACGCTACTTTCTGCCTTCGGCGAAACAGCATGTTGTGGAACTGGACAACCTGCGCATTGCGGTTTCGATCTGCGAAGACGCCTGGAACGACAAGAATTTCTGGCCGCGGCGTCTCTACGCTTTCGATCCCCTGGAAGAACTGATGCGGCAGAATCCTGCGATCCACATCAATCTTTCTTCGTCGCCGTTTTGGCACTCAAAACGTAAGCTCCGGCGTCAAATGCTTGCCTCCATCTCCAATCGCGATGGCATTCCGGTGATCATGTGTAACCAAGTCGGCGGCAACGACAGCCTGATCTTCGATGGATCGTCAATGGGCATCAACGCGCACGGCGATCTTGTGGCGCAGGCCAAGTCATTCGAGGAGGATCTGGTTGTTTTCGATCCCTTCTGCTCCCCCGCTGTTCCCGAGCCAGAAGACGACGACACTGAGGCAGCATATCGCGGCCTGGTGCTTGGGACGCGTGACTACGTGCGCAAGTGCGGGTTCAGCAAGGTTGTGGTGGGCCTGAGCGGTGGAATTGACTCGGCTCTTGTGGCTGCAATTGCCGCTGAAGCACTTGGGAAAGAAAACGTTCTAGCGATAGGAATGCCCAGCCCGTACTCATCGCAAGGTTCCATAGATGACAGCCGCGCGCTGGCAGGCAACCTCGGCATTCGGTTTGAAGCGATTCCCATCAGTGATCTGTTTGGCGACTACACGCAGGCTCTGGGGCCGTTATTCAAGGGCACGCAACCTGGGGTTGCTGAAGAGAACCTTCAAGCGCGCATTCGCGGAAACCTGCTCATGGCTGTGTCGAACAAGTTTGGTTCTCTCGTTCTAACGACGGGGAATAAGTCAGAGATGGCTGTTGGCTACTGCACGCTTTATGGCGACATGGTCGGTGCGCTCGCGGTGATCGGCGACTTGGTCAAGACCCGTGTCTACGCGATCTGCCGCTGGCTCAACCGAGAGCGCGAGGTCATCCCGCGGGCCATCATTGAGAAGCCGCCATCTGCGGAGTTACGTCCTGACCAGAAAGATACGGATTCTCTGCCGCCGTACGAGACGCTAGATCCGATACTTGAGGCCTATGTGGAGCGGTATGAAACGCCTGAAACCATCTCTGACAAGAACGGCTTCCCCCTCGAGCTCGTGCAACAGGTAGTCCGGCTCGTGGAACGATCAGAGTACAAGCGCCAACAAGCAGCTCCTGTGTTGAAGGTGACCTCGAAGTCGTTCGGCATGGGGCGCCGCTTCCCGATTGCCGTGAAGGTGCAGGTATAAGCTAGTTTTGGGAGTCATCCCGCCATCTAAGGAGAAACGCTTGATTCGTATTTCCGCTCGACTGGCCGCCGCCACTGTGCTGGCCTTCTCGTTTGCTACCGTCCACCACGCAGCAGCGCAGGATCAGACTCCGGCCAGCCCCGCGGCCGCACCGGCCCCGTCAGCGCCTGCCGCGGCTCCTCCGGCCTTTCCGAAGCCCGATCCTGCTGACTTTACCGCTGACACTCCTAGCAAGGAGACGGTGAACGCCTTTATGCAGTCGAATCTCGGCTTCGACCCGAACAGCATGTGGCAGGTTCAAGCAATCCAGAAGACGCAATTGCCCGGCATCAATCGTGTCGTGGTCTTTGTTGGCGACAAGACGGGTAAGCAGCAGCCGTATAGATTTGCGTTTCTTACGGCGCCTGACATGAAGCACATAATGGTCGGCGATCGCATCATTCCTTTTGGCGAACATCCTTTCGAGGAACACCGGGCGATTCTTCAGCAGCGCGCCAATGGTCCTTACCGTGGGGCAGCTTCAAAGGATCTGGAGTTGGTCGAGTTCGCCGATTTTCAATGTCCCCACTGCAAAGCGGCGCAAGCCAACATGGACAAGCTCGTCACCGATTTTCCCAACGCGCGAATCGTTTTCGAAAGCGATCCGATTGCCAGCATCCATCCCGAGTCGATGATCGCCGCCCAATACGGCGCCTGCGTAGCTAAGCTGGGGGGCAACACGGCCTTCTTTACATTCGCTGCTGCGGTATTTGAGGGACAGGACGGACTGGCAACAGCCGATGGCGCCACACTGACGCTGAACAGTGCAGTGACCAAGGCAGGGCTTGAGCCGACAAAGGTCTCCGCGTGCGCGAAAACCCCTGAAACGAAGGCCGCCGTGGATGCCTCCGTACAGCTCGCGAAGGACCTGGATATATCCTCCGTTCCGACCTTGGCGATCAATGGCCGGCAGGTTCCTGCGAACGCGCCTTACGAGACTCTGAAGCAGATCATTGAGTACCAAGCCAGGCAGGACGGCATTTCGAAGTAATCGTTTTTACATCCAAAAGAGCAAAGCCCCTGAGATCGCATGTCTTCGGGGCTTTGTGCATTCAGCGCCTTCACATCGCTGATCGGCCGCGTTCGATGCGCACCATCGGGGTGTGTCCACCAGGTTGCGTCCCGCGGATCACGTGGGGCGAGATGACGATCAGCAGGCTCGCATAATTCTTCGTCACCTCTTTGTTGGTGATCGTGTTCAGCCCGGGGATCTCGGTCAGCCCTGGCAAGCCGCTTAGAGCGCGGCTCTCTTCCTTATCTACCTGGCTGACTAATACAACGGCGGCATTGTCTTTCACTGTTGCAACGCCCGAATAGCTCCGATTGTTCAGGATTGGCACTCCGTTAATGGATGTGCCTCCAAGCGCGGTGATCTTCAGATCCATCGTCAAAGCCACTTCGCCGCTTCGGATGACTCGCGGTGTAGCTTTGAAGGTCAGGCCCAGGTCCTGATACTCGACTTGCGGAATGGTCTGTCCACCGGAGTTCAATTGAGAAAGAAGGGAACTGAGATTTCCCGAAGCACCCGCCGAGGTCAATCCGGGTATGTTGATGCCTGATGTCCCGAGGTCCGAGTACTGCGACGTCTCGATGGGGTAGCGAGAGCCGCTTTTGATCGTGCCCTCTTCGCCGTCCCCCAGATGCATCTGGATTTGATCCAGTTCGCGCGACTCGGACGAATTCAGATTTAGATTGACCCTCGCCGGGCCGATTGAGAGGCCGGTGAGAGTAAGGCCGCCGCCAAACAACGCGATGCCATTCTGAAAGATAGAATTCGATACCTGCCCTGAAGCTAAAAGGATCCCGAGAATTGTCAGCGTATCTCCAGGCGAGGCCAGACCGGACGAGATGATCTCCTGAACCAGCTGTTGATTCTGGCTCAGAATCGCCTGCTCTTCGGAATAGACGTTAAACGCCGTGATCTGCTGAGGTGGCGTAATACCGGTGTTTCTCAGATTGTTATGGACCACCTGCAGCAATTTGATGTCAAGCAGGACCTGGCTTTTTCCGGCAAGCAACTGCTTCAGCGTTTCATTGAACGCATTCAGCTTGTCTGGCGTGGCGCGGATCGTGAGCGTTCCTGAACTAAGCTGAACTGCGACCTGCTGGGCCTGGAAGAGGGTCTTGGCCATGTTGCCGATGTCGGTCATCTCCGCCTGCGGCATGCCGCCGAGGTAGACCGTCTCAAACTCCTGCCGCATGTACTGGTTCCGGTATTCGCGAGTGTCCTTGGCGACAATGGCCCGGTGCGCATCGAGCGGCACGGTAAAGGTGTCGGTGACCATGTTGATGGCCTGCATGGCCTGCACGAAAGTGGCATCGTCCATCTCGAAACGCACTGGGGGACCCGTAACGCTGCTGTCGACGGACGCCTCGATCCCGAAGGAGTGAAAGACGTTCTGAATCGCCTGCCGGCGATCGGTCCGCAGGTGGAAGCTCCGGGTTCCGGCCACAGGTTCAAGGGACGGCGCCGGCGCCAGCGACTCGGTGTCTTTCGCGTAAAGTGATTTTGTCTGAGATGCGACGGTTTCGTCGGCCATCTCTCGAAGATGCTCTGCGACCTGGATATTGCGCGGATCGAGTTCCGCCGCGCGCTGGAGTGCCGCTCGCTCTGCCGTAATATCGCCCTTCATCCGCGCTTTCGTTGCGGTCTGGATCAGCTCTGTGACCGCGTGACTGCGAACGACTTCAGTGGCGGCAGCGAAGTTCGGGTTTTCGGGGTCCAACCGTGCGGCTTCGTTGTAGTCCTTCATCGCAGCTTCGTACTGCTGCTTCTGAAAGAGCTTTGTGGCTTGCAGGTAAAGCTTCGTGGCCTGACGCCGCTCCTTGTTGGTGATCTTGTGAGCGGGCGATTCGATTTTCTGCGAAGGTGGGGGTGCGCTTGGTGCCTGATCTGATCGAGGCGGCACCGGTGCGGACTGCTGAGCCAATGCCACGACCGAAAAAAGCAGTGTCGCAATGATAGCCACGAATTGTGTGTTCAGGCGCTTCACGACCGCTCCCGTGTGACCTGCAGAAGGTCGGCCAGTGACGTCGAACAGACTTCAGGCTTGTGTTGCATGAGTTCATCGAACGAGAAATGTCCTGTAGCGACCGCGATCACAGGCAGACCGTTGGCATGTGCGGCTTCGATATCGCGCGGGGTGTCGCCGATAACGCAAACGGTTGCGCTTGGCCCAGCCAGTTCACGTGCCTTCTTCGCCGCGTCTCCTATCAGTTCGGCACGAATTGGGAAGTTATCGCTGAAGCCTCCAAACCGGAACCACTCACGCAGACCTGCGCGCTCCATCTTGATCCAGCCGATCATCTCGAGATTGCCAGTAGCCAGCCCCAGAATCGCA
>Ga0207674_10000251_pt1 | contig 66996 bp, 64 predicted proteins | sample KBSCornC72_FD_184303 | JGI IMG/M metagenome (GOLD analysis project Ga0207674, IMG submission 184303) | Corn rhizosphere microbial communities from Kellogg Biological Station, Michigan, USA - KBS Corn C7-2 (SPAdes) (version 2) | ecosystem: Host-associated > Plants > Roots > Rhizosphere > Soil ...
GAAACCAACGTGCTGATTCAGCCCGAGGGGCAGACCTGGCGCACGATGCGCAACTCGATGGTGTCGGTGTACGCCGGCTGGGCGCTCGTCATCGTGTTCGTCGCGATCGCCGCGTTCTATGCCTGGAAGGGCCCGATGCGCCTGCACGAGCCGCTCACCGGACGCAAGATCAAGCGCTTCACCGCCTGGCAGATGGCCATCCACTGGACCACGGCGTGGACGTTCGTGGCCCTCGCCGTGACCGGCCTCATCATGACGTTCGGCAAGAACATCCTGCTGCCACTGCTCGGCTACACGCTGTTCTCCTGGCTCACGATCTTCGGCAAGAACCTGCACAACTTCCTCGGGCCGCTGTTCATCATCTGCCTCGTGCTCGTCTTCTTCACGTTCCTGCGCGACAATTTCTGGCGCAAATACGACTGGAACTGGCTGCGCCACGCGGGCGGTTTCATCTCCAAGCGCGACGTGCCGTCGGGCAAGTTCAACGCGGGCGAGAAGGGCTGGTTCTGGTTGGGCGTATTCGTGGCCGGCATCATCGTGTCCGGGAGCGGCCTGATCCTCGACTTCCCGAACTTCAACCAGACGCGCGGCACGATGCAGATCGCCAATCTCGTGCACCTGTCGATCGCGGCGCTGTTCATGCTGGCGGCACTCGGCCACATCTACATGGGCACGCTCGGACAGGTCGGCGCCTACACGGCGATGAGCACCGGCTACGTCGACGAAACGTGGGCCAAGGAGCATCACCTCTACTGGTACAACGACGTCAAGGCCGGCAAGATTCCCACAGCGCCGGACGATCCGCCGCCGGTATCGCGGCCGCGCGGCCCGCAACCCGTCGCAACCCGTTAGTCAGGCCAGTGCCAAGGCGGCGGGAAGCTTTAGCAGCCGCGAGGCTTGTTGCCACCGATCGACGTTGCAGCGTGTACCGTCGCGTTTCGATGCGATGCTCGCCGCAGCGTGATCCGGACCTGGCGCAAACAACGACTACCTTGCGTTGGCTCGGAGCCGCATGACCTTTGCAGGTGCGGATCGACACGCCGATTGAACCCGCCCATTTCGCCGCGGGCGGCATCATGCCTTGCTGTGCTGGAGCACGTGACCTCAGCGTCGCCTGGCCAGGAAACGGAGGAGGGCCGCCGAAGCGGCCCTTGTCCGTCCCCGATCGACCCCATCATTGCGCAAGGTTTCCGTGCAAGCGGCAGCACAGGCTACACATCGAGCAGTTTTCCGCGAAGAGATTGAACTATGCTTGCCGGGTGCCGACGGATGTTCGATCACGTTGGCGGTCACAAGACCTTGCAGGATATGAATCGATTTCACCGCGCTAACACGTTAACGGGAGGTTCCACCATTCCTTCCCTGGTCCGCGTTGCGCGCTCGATTGATCAACGAACGCTCCTCGTGGCGGTATTTGCCGTTACGCTCGCTTTGGTCACGATAGATTTCATCACCTGGGTAGAACTGGACGTCGCGGCGATCTTCGGTCTCCCTCTGTTGCTTGTTGGCCCGACGCGCAGCCGCCGGCTGCTCTGGATTCTCACCGCACTGCTGACGATCGCGACGTTTACCGCCTATGCGGTTCAGATTCCAGCGGGCGCGTTCAGTCTCAAGGAGACATTCTTTGTCAACCGCGTGCTCGACGTCCTGGAATTGCTGCTCATAGCAGCTTTGCTCCACATCAGGATGATTGCCGCGGACAAGAGCGACAGCCAGGCGCGGGTGATCGCGCGTCAAAACGAGAAGCTCGAGGCAGCCAAGATCTCGCGCAGGCTGGTCGAGGTGCAGGAGAGCGAGCGGCGGACGCTCGCGAATGCATTGCACGATCTCGTCGGGCAGAAGCTCACTGCGCTGAACATCAACCTGAATATCGTGAAAAGCGAATCGGCGTGTGCGATGACCGCGCAAAGCGGCACACGGCTCGACGATTCACTGAAGATCGTGGAGGAGACCATCGAGAGCATCCGCGATGTAATGGCCGAGCTGCGGCCCGCGGTGCTGGACGACTACGGATTGACGGCGGCGCTACGCTGGTACGCGGAGCAGTTCAGCAAGCGCACGGGTGTGGCGACGACCGTGATCGAGCAGGGCCCGGGCCGCCTGCCGGTGGCGGCGGAGGAGGCGATGTTCCGAATCGTGCAGGAGGCGCTGGCCAACGTCGCCAAATATGCGCGGGCCACGCATGCCACGGTGACGCTCGACGTTACGGCGCAGGCCAGTTGCCTGACCATCGCGGATAACGGCTTCGGATTCGATTCGACGGTGCCGCAACAGCCGGCGAGAGACCGTGGCTGGGGGCTGATGATCATGCGCGAGCGGGCCGCGGCAGTCGGCGCCGAGTTGAAGGTCGAATCGGCACCGGGACAAGGTACCCGAATCATCGTCACGTTGAGAAATCGTGCGCCTTGATACGAACGAGCGTCGCACGGCCGGCATTTCAGCCGAATCCTTTGCAGGGCGGCCTGGACGCGTTGGGCGCGGCAGCGTATGCCGTTCAACGACTGCCGTCGAGAACCGTAGTGTTCTCCGGCGCTGCCACCCGGACGCTGGCCTGAATTGGGACAGCGGGGGATGAAAAAGTCGGTCCGGTTGCACCAGATCCCCTTGGTGATGCCGTACCGTCTCGATCTCACGGTCAGCGCGCTGCGACGGCTCTCGAGCAACATCGTTGATGTGCTCACGCCGCAACACGAGTACGTGCGCGCGCTCTCCGGCTTTCCCGAGCCCGTGATCGTGCATGTCACGCAGATCGCGCATCAACACGCGCTCGGTGTCACCATCGATGGCGACAGCCGCAACGACGTTGCGGTCCTGGGTCTCGTTCGCCAAATGCTTGGGGCCGATCGCGACCTCACGCGATTCTATCGCGCGGCGGCGCATGTCGCGTGGCTGGCTCCGCTGGTCAAGCGCATGCGCGGGGTCAAGCCGCCGCGCTATCCGACATTGTGGGAAGCGTGCGCGAATGCGATCGTTTTCCAGCAACTCAGTGTCCGCGCGGCGAGTGCGATCATGCAACGCCTGGTTGTTGCCGTCGGTCAATGCGTTCACGCCGATGGCGTGCCGGTACCGTTGTACCCGTTTCCCACGGCGGAACGCTTCCAGCAAGAAAGCGACCGGCGGCTGCGGACAACGGGCCTCAGTGCCAACAAGATTGCGACGTTGCGCCTCGTGGCCGACGCGATCGCGTCGGGTACGCTCGATGCGGCAATGCTCGAACGATGCACGAGTCCGGACGCGGCAGCGCTGCTGCAGAGGATCAAAGGTATCGGACCGTGGACCGCGACAATCATTCTCCTGCGCGGCCTCGGGCGACTCGACGTCTTCCCTGGCAACGACGCGAGCGTCGCGAGCAACATCGCGCTTGCCGCGGGATCCGCGCCGCATGACGTACAGCGCGTGCTGCAGGAGCTCGGGCCGCAGCGCGGCATGTTGTATTTTCACCTGCTGCTCGGCCGCCTGGAATTGCTTGGTGAAATCGCCCGCCCGTCGTTTGAAACGCCCCTTGCGGACAATCAGCTCGAGTCCCGCCAGGTGCGACCTCCGTGATCATTGAACGTTCTTCCGACCGGATGTCGGACTTGCGGATCATGCGGCGACAAGCGGCTGCCCCGCTTTCGCGAATTGCTCCATCGCGGCGTCGAACGTCCGGTATCGGGTGCGCGTCACCATCATGTCCTCGTACCAGTTCACCAGGGCGCCCCAGGGGTCATGCACGTTATTGAGACCCGACACAAACGCGACCACGGTGCCTACCTCGGTTTGGCCGCTGATCACATACCATCCGCCGACGCCGAGAACGATCACCTTGGCGAAGTTGTGCGTGATGTTCATCAGAAAATGCATCGAATATCGCAGCTTGATGACACCGAGGTTCAGCGAGAATATCTCAGCGAACCGCAGCTCCTGCTTCAGCACTCGCGCGACTTCGGCTTCACCAACGGCCGAAACGAGGACGGCGACGCTGGCCTGGCGCAGGACGTTGATGCGCGACTGCACACGGCGGTTGATTGCCGCCTGCATCAGCGGAACGAACACGAACTGCGGCGAGAAAATGACCAGAGCCATGAGGGCCAGTAGCGGCTGCATGTACAACATGTAAGCGAAGGCGCTCAGCAGCGTGCCGGCTTGCAGCACCAGTTCGGAAACCACCACTCCCACGAAACCGCCAATGGGCTCCGGCTCGGGAAGAATCAGGGAAATCTCGACGCCCTGTATGTCCGCGCGAGTGCGCTCCACCGGCATCGAGTCCACCCGCGCACTGGCCGCGAGACGCAGAATGCGCACAGCCTTTTCGCCGATCCAGCCGCGATAGACGTTCATCAGCATCTTGATGAGGCCTTCGGTGAGCACAATGGCCGCATAGGCGACGGCGAGGACGAGCACCGCCCTGACGTTGCCATCGACGACGGCGGCATTGAGGATCCGCCGCTGCATCTCCAACGGTGCCGTCGTAAGGATGAATACGGCGATTGCCAGGCACGAAACCCACAATTGGCTCCACGCGCCCACACGCCGCACGAATCCGAAGAGTGTCGCGGGCATGCCGTTGCGCAGGAGCGACGGCGAAACCTCGTCGGGGGGCGGACCCCACCACGGGCGACGCAACGCGTTCACGATTGTCGACCAGCGCGGCATGCCGGAAGGATGCGCTTGCAGCGTTTACGAGGCGTCGGGAAGTACGACCGGCGCAATGTCGACCACGCAGTCGGCTGGCAACAGCACGGTAAAGACGGCACCCCGGCCAAACTCGCTTTCCACGCTGATGGTGGCGCCGATGAAGTTGGCAAGCCGGCGCGAGATGGCGAGGCCCAGACCCCATCCTCCATTCAGTTTCCCCAACGGCACGTTGAACCGCGAGAACTCGTCGAAAATGTGCTCGATCTCATGGTCCGGAATGCCGATTCCGGTGTCTCGGACCCGAATCGCCACTGCACTGCCGGCGACGATCGCTGCGCCGATGGTCACGCCGCCGTTCGAAGTAAACTTGATCGCATTCGTCACCAGATTCGTGATGATGCGGTCGAGCTTGATGCGGTCGGATCGCACGCGCACGATTCGTTCGGGAGTATCGGATTCGAGGCGCAGCAACTTGGCGTCAGCGAGCGGAGCGAGATCGAGACGCTTGGCTTCGATGAAGTCGTTGAGCGAGAAAATGCTCTCGTGACGTTGCAGAAGCCCGGAATCGAGGTGGGCATTGTCGAGGACCTCCGATACGAGCGCAACCAGTGATTGCGCGCTGGACCGAAGACTTCTCGCCATTTCGGAAACCTGCGCGGATTGCGCGGGATCTGCTGCCGCGCGGCGAATCAACTCAGCCATCAGGCTGATGGTATTCACAGGATTGCGTATGTCATGGGAGACCGCGTTGAGGAGGCGCGTCTTTCGACCGCTTGCCTCCTCTGCCTCCTGCCGGCGAAGCATCAGCTCCTCGTTTTGACGGACGATCTGCGCTTCGTGCACGCTGAGCAAGTCGTTCGCCACCTCGAGCTTGCGGTTCTGCTCCTCGAGCAATTTCGCCTGCCTTTCTCTGACATCCATTGAAGTCATCCACACCTGGACCAGCCCTGCGGTGACGAGCAGTGCGACAGCATCCAGTGCCCGGTTGACGAACAGTGCCTCGCGCGGTCTGAAAGCCCCAGCGGGGATCTGCAACGCGTAGGCAATGAACGTTGCAAGCGTCAGTGCAACCATCAATCCCCACAGAAGCCGCCGATTACGGGTAAACGCTGCCGCGACCAGCGGGATGCCGTAGATGGAAGCAATGTCGAGTTCCACCCAGGTGCCGAGATCCAGCGCGATTTCAACCACCGCGACTGCGATGGCGAGAGCACATGCCACGCGGACGGTCGAGTCGGGACGCGGAATGGGCGAAAACGTCTTCGGGTCAATTGCGGAAGCCATTCCTGTGTCTGTCGCGCGGAAAGTGCTCATCCTCTCATTGATGCCGGTATCACTCCAACGGTGAGAGCGGCTGGCCGAACACGATATCGCGAAAGCGGTAAACAGCGCGTCAGGAACTCTCGACTTTCCCCATAACGCTTTCCTGACACCTTCGTGCCGTTCGCGACATCGCGTCTCGCGCTTGAACGATTGCGAATCTCGAGTTCGCTTTCGGTTGCCGCTGGTGGAGTCTCCCTACGAGCATCGTCAAGCATTCCCGATGGTCTATCACTTCGACACGCCCTATCGTTGGGCACAGATGCGTCGTACCCGCCGCGTCGACACGTTGCGACAGGTCAAGGAGAAGGGAATGATTCGAGGAACGATGTGCGCCCGAATGCGCGCGGTGATCGTCACGATGGCGGCGGCGATCCTCGGCTGCGTTGTCGGGCCGGCCGCTGGCGCAACGACAGCCGACCAATTCAAACCGGTGACGCAGGACCGGCTGCTGCGCGCGGCCGAGAATCCGAGTGACTGGCTGATCTACGGCGGCAACTACGCCGGTACATGGTTTACCCCGCTCAAGCAGATCGACACGAGCAACGTGAGCAAGCTCGCGCCGGCGTGGGCGTTCTCGATGGGCGTGCTGGGCGGTCAGGATGGCATCCCGGTCGTCAACAATGGCGTCATGTACATCACGTCAGCATGGAGCAAGCTGTTTGCGCTCGATGCGAAGACGGGAACGCTCCTGTGGATGTACGAGGCCGACCTTCCCGAAAACATATCGGCGATGCTGTGCTGCGACGTGGTCAACCGCGGAGTGGCGGTGCTTGGAGACCGCGTCTTCTGGGCGACGCTCGACGGCCATCTGCTTGCGCTCGATGCGCGAAGCGGCAAAGTGATCTGGAATGTGACGGTCGCCAACTGGCAGGCAGGATACACGTTGACGGCCGCGCCGCTCATCGTGAAGAACAAGGTGCTGATTGGTCCCGGCGGTGGCGAATTCGGCATTCGCGGCTTCCTCGTTGCGTACGACGCCGACACCGGCAAGGAAGCGTGGAAGACCTATACGGTGCCCGCGCCTGGCGAACCGGGCAGCGAGACGTGGCCAGGGAACACGGAAGCGTGGCGCCATGGGGGCGGCGCGACGTGGCTAACCGGCGCTTACGATCCGGAGCTCAACCTCGTCTACTGGGGTACGAGCAATCCTTCGCCGGTTTTCTACGGTCCGCAACGCCAAGGCGACAACCTGTACACGAGCTCGATGCTCGCGCTCGACGCGGACACCGGCAAGATCAAGTGGCACTTTCAGTTCACACCCCACGACGTCTGGGACTACGACGGCGTCAACCAACCGATGCTGCTCGACAACGTGCGACTCGCGGATGGACGCGTCGTCGCGAAAGCGCTCGCGCAGGCAAATCGCAACGGGCATTTCTATCTGCTCGATCGAACCAACGGACAGGTCGTCTATGCGCACCCCTTCATCCACGTCGACAGCATCGAGGTCGATCCCGCGACAGGCAAGATGACGCCGCTCAAGTTTGCCACGCCCGACGCCCCTGTCGTCGCCTGCGGACACGGTACGGCGGGCAAGGAGTGGGTCTCGATGGCATACAGCCCGCTCACGCACTTCGTGTACGTTCCGGCGATCGAGATGTGCGGCAAATTCTTTGCGCTCGATCTCGACTACCAGAAGGGAAAGCCGTACTACGGCGGCGGGCATGAGCGCGTTCCCCCGGCTTCCGGTCACGTGACGGCCATCGATCTTGCGACGGGAAAAGCGGCCTGGCGCTACGACACCGCGTGGCCGATGTACGCGGGCGTATTGGCGACGGGAGGCGGCGTGCTTTTCGTCGGCAATCCGCAAGGCGAGCTCGAGGCCCTCGACCAGAAGACCGGCAAAAAGCTCTGGGGATTCAGGACCGGCTCCGGCATCGTCACGAACCCGATGAGCTTCGCAGTGGATGGCCGCCAGTACGTCGCCATCTCGTCGGGATGGTCGATCGTGCCGTCGAAAGCGATCGCGGGCGCCAAGCTGGTCGACAAACCGGGGCAGAAGAACGTCCTCGGGAGCACGATGCTGTTCGTTTTCGCGCTGCCTGAAGCAGAGCGCGTGTCGGAGCAGCGACAGCCCGCGCAAGCAACGGCGGGCCAGGCGCAATCGGGCCAGGTTCGGTCGGGCTCATCGCGATGAACATCCGGTACGCACTCCTCATGCTCGCGCTTGTCACGTTCCCGGCGCTGGCCGCGGCGGAGGCGACGAACCCTGCGCGCGAGTTGCGCATTTGCGTCGATCCCGACAATCCGCCGCTGTCGCTCAATGGCATGGGTGCGCAACCCGGGATCGATGTCGAGATTGGGCAGGCAATTGCGGCGCGTCTCGATATGCAACCACGCCTCGTGTGGGTGGACACGACGTATGGAGGACGGGCGCTTCGTCGCTCGCTTCTCGCCGGACAGTGCGAGCTTTTCATGGGACTGCCCGTGGATCCCGCCGCCGAGACCACCGGCGCACTCGCGACGACCTCGCCGTACTACAGCACGGGTTACCGATTGATCCGCACGCACGACCGCTCGAACGAAGCGCCCGCAGCAATGGACCTTCGCCAGCTCCGGATCGCGGTCGAGCGGCAATCGGGTGCACAGATGCGTCTCGAACGCATCGGTTCGCATCTGGTTGTCTATGGCAATCAACGTGAAGTGCTGGACGCCGTAGCGCACGGCGACGTCGACGCGGGAGCCGTCTGGCTTCCTGACGTCGGCCGGCTGCTCCAGGGACGAGCGCTCGCGACCGCGGCCGCCGATGCCGCACCCGACCGGTTGCTGCAGTGGAACATGGCCGTGGGCGTGCGGCGTGCCGACGTCGATCTCCGGACTTCGGTGAATCGGGCCATTGCCGATCTGCTCGCCGAAGGCCGCATCGAAGCCATCTTCGACCGTTACCGACTGCCGTTCTTTCCACCCTTCACCGATCACTGATCGACATGTCGATACGTTGCATCGTTCTTGTTCTGGCGGCAGGCGCGTCGATCGGCGTTCTCGGCGCGGCAGCGGCTGATCAGGCCGGATCGTCCAGAGCGCCGGCCGCGGCGAATCCATTCGCAGCCAACGCCGACGCGGTGAAGTCCGGCCGCCAGGTCTTTCTCAATACCGGCTGCTACAACTGTCACGGAATCGAAGCGAAAGGCGGAGGTATCGCGCCCGACCTCACTGCGTCGAAACTCGATGCGCAACAAATGTTCCGGACCATCCACGATGGACGTCCAGGAACGCTGATGCCGTCGTGGGGCAAGGAACTTTCGTCGGACGAGATCTGGAAGGTGATCACCTACCTGCAATCGCTGCGACACAACGGATCGTCGTGATCGCGCGCTACACCAGCACAGCGGTCGCGTTGCATTGGACGGTCGCGCTGATCGTGAACACCGCGACATCGCGGCCGCATTTGTGCCGATGTCGAGAAAGCCGGACGCCAGGCGTTGAGATTTGCCTATGTCCGCGGCTGATGCGTCACGGTAGTGTTGTCGCTGTGGACGCAAGTCGTTGTCGCATGGCAGTGCACGGCATACCGAAGGCGCGCGCCACATCGTCACGCCACACGTCTGTTTCATACAAGGAGGTCTGACATGAGAAGAAATGACAAGCCCAACTTCACGTGGGCCATGGGCACGCTCGCGGCGGTCGCACTGAGCTTGCCGCTGATGATGGTGGCGCCTGCAGTGTCCGCCGCCGGGATCACGACGTCACCGCCCGCCAAGTTCAAGAAGGTCAGCACGCTCGTGAAGCTTCCGGATTTCCTGCCGGGACTGGGAACACTCTACGTCGATCCGGCGACGCTGCCGGTCGGGCCGTTCCTCGGCTACGACCATAAGGGAAAGCTCGTCAACATCACCTACATGGTGCCGCTCAAGGACATCGACGGTCACAAGAATTTCGAGACGCTCGGTACCGTCGCAGCGGGCGTAAAGCTCGACCATACCGACATTCAGTACAACCCGGGCCATCCCGGCGTCGAGGAGCCGCACTATCACATCGTGCAGTGGCTGATCAGTCCTGCCGCTGTCAAGGCGCAAATGCAATAGACGCGTGCCAGGAATGACCGAATGCAGGCGAGCGGCAGTTGGAAACTCTAACGGGGTCGATGAAGATGCAACGTGGCGCCGCCACCAGGCGACTCCTGGTGGCGTGCCTCACCGGCGTTGTGGTGTCCGCCGCAGCAGCGACCGCGATTGCCGCAACCGTGGAGGTCAGGCTGTTGCAAACGCGGGACGGCAATGCGTATTTCGACCCGGCCGGCATTCACATTGCGCCCGGGGACACGGTGCGCTGGGTGCAGATCAGCGGCTTCCACTCGATCACCGCCTATCATCCGCGAAACGACAATCACGAGTTGCGGATTCCGGAATCGGCCGAACCCTGGGATTCGGACATTCTGCAGGCGCAGTTTCCCAAACCTGGCGCGACGTTCGAGCACGTATTCACGGTGCAGGGCGTTTACGACTATTTCTGCAAGCCGCACGAGATGGCCGGGATGGTGGGTCGCGTTGTGGTGGGTGAGCCCGGCAATGGGCCGGGGACGAAACCTTTCGGCTATGCGCCGAGCGAGCACTGGAAGCCGGTTCCGGACGCCGCGCGCAAGGCATTTGCGCCCGTCACCGAAATCGTGCAGAAGGGTACGGTGCATGCTCGCTGACGTGCGTTGCTCCTTCCGGGCACGCGCCTCGAGCCATCGCGGGCGCGATCGCCGTCGTTGAACGCGATCTCGCACCATGCCCACGAGCGTCACAGCGCACGCCGCGAGCGTCGACGAGACGGACGATCGGGCGCTGGCGTCGATCTTCGCGGCCTACACGATAACGGCCACGGTATGGCTGTTGTTCGCCACCGGGGTAGGCATCCTGCTCGCCTACAAGTTCGGCGCACCTGATTTTGGCCGCGGCGCCTGGTTGACATTCGGGCGATTGCGCCCGATTCATACCAATGCCACGTTTTACGGCTGGGCCAGCATCGCGCTGGTCGGGATGGCGTACTACGTTGCCGCGCGCAGCTCGCGTACTGTGCTCTTCAGCGCAAAGCTCGCCTGGATCGGGCTCGCGCTGTTCAACGTCGCCGCGCTCGCCGGAACGATCGCCCTGGATCTCGGCTACAACGATGGCAATCTCGAGTACCGCGAATGGCCATGGCCAATCCGTCTCGTCTTCCTGGCCGCGCTCGTCGTCACCGCCTGGAACCTGATCGGCACCGTCGCGCGACGCCGCTCCGAGGATATCTACCTTTCCAACTGGTACACGATCGGTGGCGTGCTGTGGACCTGCATCGTCGCGGTCGTGGCGATCCTGCCCTGGTATCAGTACGGCCTCGGCCAGGTATCGGTGTCCGGCTATTACATGCACAACGCCGTCGGCATGTGGTTTACGCCGCTTGCCCTCGGCATCTTCTACTACGCGCTGCCGAAGCTCCTCAATCGCCCGATCTATTCCTATGCGCTCGGCGTGCTCGCGTTCTGGACCAACCTGGTGTTCTACCCGATCATCGGTGCGCATCACTTCCTGTTCAGCCCGCTGCCATGGTGGCTGCAGACGACGGCAATCGTGTTCAGCGTTGCGATGCTCGTGCCGGTCTGGGGCGGCAGTGCCAATTTCCTGCTGACCATGCGCGGCCGCATGCGCGATCTCGCACACTCGTACCCGCTGATGTTCATCCTGGTCGGCGTGATTGGCTATCTCGTCGGCTCGACGCAGGGCACGGCCGAAGCATTCCGGTCGTTGCAGGAAGTCTGGCATTTCACCAATTTCACGATCGGCCATTCGCACCTGACGATGTACGGGTTCGTCACGTTCGCGATCTGGGGCGGCGTGTACGCACTGCTGCCACTGGCGACCGGCAGGGAGCCGGGCCGCGCAGGTTTGATGCTGCACTTCTGGATGGCGGTCGTCGGAAGTTTCATCTATGTCATATCACTGTCGATCGGCGGCACGATTCAGGGACTGAACTGGAAAAGCGGCGTGCCGTTCATCCAGTCGGTCGTGGACATGCAGGCGTACCACGTGTGGCGCGGCGTGGGTGGCTCGCTGATGTTCCTCAGTCACGTCGCGTTTGCCTGGAACGTCTGGCGCATGACGTATGGTCGCTGCGCCAAGATCGCGCCGGTTTCCGCGCTGCCAGCCGGACGGGCGGTGGCGTGAACAAGCTGCTCCTGATCGCGGGCGGCTCCACGCTCGTTTACGCGGTCCTGGCGCTGGTGATGGGCGTGTTGCCGGGCATTGCGCTGTCCGGAATGCCGCCCGGCCCGGGCGTCGAACCGCTGACTGCGTTGCAGTCCAAAGGTCGCGCGATCTATGTGGCGAACGGCTGCAGCTACTGTCACACGCAGCAGGTCCGCCCGTTGCCTCAGGACAAGATATTTGGTCGGCCTTCGGCACCCGGAGACTTCGCCTACCAGACGCCGGAGCTGCTCGGCTCGGAACGCACGGGTCCGGACCTGACCAACATCGGCATACGTCAACCGAGCGAGGTATGGCAATACATCCATCTCTACAACCCGCGCGCGGTGGTACCCGAGTCGGTCATGCCTGCGTTCGACTGGATGTTTCGGGTCGTGGACAAGGCGCCGGCGGGCGTGACGGCGATTGCGTTGCCAAAGGCGTTTGCGCCGCCGGTCGGCGTGGTAATCCCCACGCCTGAAGCTCAGGCGTTGCTCGCGTATCTGCTATCGCTCAAGCAGCCCGCATTGCCTGGCGACACTGCAAGCGCCGCCGACGTGTCGGCCGTGACCGTTGGCGGCGTAACCGCAACCGACGCGAGCGCGGCAACGCCGCAGGTCGGCGCAGCGACACCGGCTGACGAGCACTACGATGCGGCGAAGGCACAGGCGCTGTTCACTGCCAATTGCGCAGCTTGCCACCAGGGAACGGGCGAGGGTCTGCCCGGGGCATTCCCTCCACTGAAAGGTAACGCCGCGGTCAATGACGCCGACGCGACGACGCATATCCGCGTCGTGCTGCATGGCCTCCAGGGCGCCAACGTCGGTGGAGTCGTCTATTCGAGTCCGATGCCCCCATTCGCCGAAACACTCGACGACGCCGACATCGCCAACATCATCAACTACGAGCGCAGCGCCTGGGGCAACCACGGCGCGCCGGTAACGACTCAACAAGTGGCAGGCGAGCGCGCCAAAGGCAAATGAATTGGGATTCGTGATGCATGAGCACCTGACCGGACCGACGCTGGGTGTCGTCGTCGCCGTTGCGCTCGCGGGTGCCGTCACGCTCGTCTGCTTCGTGGCGATGTTCTGGATGCTGTTCCGGCCCGGTGAGGCGGATCGGCATCATCCGAAATACCGGATACTGGATGACGATGGCTGACCGGTCCGAATTCCCCGACAAGCCTCGCGTTCGCGTGTTTCTCGACGACGATCCAAAGCCGATCATCGACCGCGAGCTGCCTGCCGACGTCGTTCTCGATACGCACCGGATCGACGATGGTCCGCACCGTCTGACGATTCGTGCACAGGACCAGAACGGCCGCGAGGGCGTCGAGGAGATTCCATTCAACGTACAAAACGGACCGGGCATCATCGTTTCCGGCCTGGACGCGCATGCCACCCGGGGTGGCGTCGTGCGCTTCAGTGTGGACGCGTTCAGCGCCAGTGACGCGTTCGAACCACGCCGGGCGGAAGCCCGCTCGGTGATTCCGGTCTGGGTCTGGGTGCTGTCGCTATTCGTCGTCGCGTGGGCCGTATGGTATGCGGCACGAATGTGGGACGTTCCGGCAGAATTCTCGCAGACGCCAACCTACAGTGGTCAAGCGGCAAGGCCGCCCAAATAGCGTAGCGAGACTCGAGTGGCGTGCCGGCCGACGTTCAGTCGAGTTGGGTGACACCGTGCTGGATCGCGAACTTGACGAGGCTGGCGAGATCGCTGACGCCCAGCTTCTGCATCATCCGGCTGCGATACGTATCTACCGTCTTCGGCGACAGGAACAGCATCGCCGCCGCTTCCGCGCTCGATTTGCCTTCGGCGACCAGCTGCAGGATCTGGCGCTCGCGCGGGCTCAGGTTATCGAGCGGGCTCGCGCGGCTGCGCTCGGAGATGTAATCGTCGAGTACGGTGGATGCAATCTTCTGGCTGAGGTAGCGCCTGCCCAGATGCACGACGCGAACCGCGTCGACGACCTCGGTGCCGGCCGACTCCTTCAGCAGATAACCACGCGCGCCTGCCTGCAGCGCCCGGAAGATGTGCTCGGTGGTCGAATGCATCGACAGGATCAGCACCTGCGTCGATGGAGATGCATCATGAATCTGCCGCGTCGCCTCGATGCCGTTCAACTCCGGCATCGCGATATCCAGAACCACCACGTCCGGATGCTGCTGCAGCACGAACCGTACTGCCTCGCGTCCGTTCGCGACGTCCCCGACGACGTTGATGTCCGACTGCGCCTGGAGCAGAACGCGCAAGCCGTCACGCACCACGGCGTGATCGTCTGCCAGAAGGACCTTGATCATGACACTCCACTCGTCAAATTGCGGTGAATCGATAGCGCAACCGAATGGATGCGAACTGGACCGTCCACCTCGTCAAGCTACCACGCGTGCCCGCAGTTGGCTGCGGGGAAGGCTTGATAGCCACCGTGGGGATGCTTCGATCGTCCCCGCGCATCTACGAGCGGTTCGGCTAGAGTCGAGAATGCCTGACTGTCGTTGTCAAGACTTGCCGATAGTTCCGTTGCTGCAGTGCCTGTAGCCTCGATCCGGTAGTCGAGCCTAACCTTCGCCAACCCGCCGATGACGCGCTCTTCGCGGAAACGCCCAGCGCGCCGTCGGTCTCACTACGGAGAGTCTCATGAAGAACAAACGTTCTGCACGCGCGCGCACGTCGCCCCTGATGTTCGCACCTTTGTTGCTCGGAACGATCGCCATGCCAGCGCTGCGCCCTGTCGAAATTCCGACCGCCGAGCGTGTCCGGGAGAAGCGAATCACTCAGCGCTGGCACGCCGGGCAATAAAACGTCGAGCGCCCCGACTGTACGATGCGCCTGATCGTCCCGTCGCCGCGCGGACATCTTTTCCCTTCACGGTCGTAGACGCAAAATCGGTGCTGAAAGAGGCCGCGCTCGCCGTTTGCCTGCACATAGTCACGAAGCGACGAGCCGCCGGCCTCGACCGCGTCGGCGATCACCGCGCGCACGGCATCGATTAGCCTGACCAAGCGCGCCGTGGGGGTTCCGTCGGCGCGCACCAACGTTCCGGCCGCGCGCTTTGGCGAAAGCCGTGCGCGCCAAAGCGCCTCGCACACATAAATGTTGCCGAGGCCGGCGATTACGCGCTGGTCCGAAAGGATCGCCTTGAGCGGCGCGGCGCGCTTCGCGAAGCGCGGTGCGAGCGCCTCCGCCGACAGCTCGGCGCCCATCGGCTCGAAGCCGAGGTCAGCGAGCATCGGATGTGCGTCGAAACGCTTCGGCGGGATCAGGAGCATGAAGCCGAAGCGCCGCGGGTCGTTGTAGACGACGCGCGTGCCGCCCTTCAGATGGAAGACCACGTGGTCGTGCGCTTCGAGCTTTCCGCGCTTGTAATAGACAGCGGCGTCGGCGACCGGCTTCACGTCCTTCTCACCTTCGGTCTCGATGCGAAATGAGCCGGACATGCCGAGATGCATCAAAAGTATCGTGCCGTTGTCGAGCTCGGCCAACAGATACTTGGCGCGGCGACCGAGCGCAGCGATCCGACGTCCCTTCAAGCGTGCAGCGAAGCGCGGCGAGAACGGGAAGCGCAGACCGCTTCGACGGAGCTCGAGCCGTTCGATGGTCGCTCCTTCGAGCGCCGGCTGAAGCCCGCGCCGGACCGTCTCCACTTCGGGAAGCTCGGGCATCGCTCAAAAATTCCCCGTCGTCGAAACGTCGCGCGTGTACGGTGCACCGCATTGTGCGCTTACGCTCGGTCCGCTTGCGCCGATGGACGCCGTTCGTCGACCGAGTGCCGGGGTATGGAGACTCGCTACACCCGTTCAGAGTGCGTCGTACATTGCCTCGTCGTCCGCGAAACTACGCCACGATCGCGACATCAAGAAGTCCTTACGGGAAGTCTCCGAGTGTCTCGATGTCGCTCTGGTCGGCGCGACTGCAGAATGATTCGGCGGCGTAAAGCAGGATCGGTATCTTCCAACTCAGGAATACACACATGGCAACGACCCGGAAAACTTTCGAAACCATTCCCGTCGGCACCGGCGTCACATGGCACTACCGCAGCGCCATAGGTCATGGCACCGTCACCGGCGTGCACAAATTGGGAACCACGGCAGACAATACGATGTACAGCGTACGTCAGCACGACCACCATCCCGGCGAACCGTCGATCGTGCATCACACCGGTAAGGCACTGACCATCGTCCAGGCGTAACCTGGGTGCAAATTCGTTTGGCGGCTTCCGAAGTTGGTCCCCTATCGGAGCAGGAGGCGATTCGCCGGCTGAAAACGACGCAATTCACGTATGTGAGAGCCCGCGACGGGCTGTGCGGCGTCGGCTATATCTGCGTCGACAAGCTATCGTTCGGTTGAGTTGCCCCAGAACGTCCGCGCGCTCGTCGATCAAACCAGCGGCAGGTGTCCGCCGCCGGTGACCATCAGATCGGTTCCCGCGATGTAGCTCGCGGCATTCGAGCAGAGAAGAACGGCGGCTCCCACCATCTCGTCGGGCTCCGCTGCACGCCCGATCGGTCGTGCGACCGTCGCCTCGATCTTGCGCCATGCCTCGGTGTCCTGGCGACGCCAGCGGTTGCGCTCGGTGGCCACCAGGCCGGGCGATAAATTGTTGATCATCACGTTGAACGGCGCGTACTGCTTTGCGAGGTTGACGCAGAGATTGTGCTGCGCGCTCTTGAGTGCGGCATAAATCGCGAGATCCGGCTCCGGCCGCACCTGGTTGATGCTGCCAATGGTCAGGACACGGCCCCAGCCATGCGACTTCATCACGGGTAAGGCCGCTTGCAGCAGTTCGACCGTAGCGCGGAAGTTGATCTGAAACTGGCGCCGGATCTCATCGCCCGTCACCTCGAGGAACGGCGTGCGTGACTGAACCGAGGCGCCGATGACGAGGATGTCCAGGCCTCCCAACCCTGCGATCGCCTCGGCGACGACGCGGCGTCCTGCACCTTCCTCGGCGAGATCGGCTTCGACGAGGCAAGCGTCGACGCCGCGAGAGCGCACCGCCGTCAGCGTCTCCTGTGCGGCATCGGAACAGTTGAACGCCTTGTCGGCCGCCGCCGAGTAGTGGACGGAAATGGCGGCGCCGTGCTCGGCAAACCCGAGCGCGATGCTGCGGCCGATGCTCAGGCTCGCGCCCGTAATCAGTGCACGACGACCGGACATCGAGAACCACTTCGACATGATTGCTCCTGACTTGATCAGATACGCCTACTAATGCTGAATGTTACCCCAAGAAAGCGCCAAACTTGATCATATTCGACCGACGTGGTAGCTTCCCGCCCCATGGAGAGCAAAACGGCATCGGTCGCGATCTGCGATCGCATCCGTGAGGACATCGTTTCGGGTGCCTTGCCGTTCGGCAGCCGGTTGACGCTGCATCGGCTGGCAACCCGATACGCGACCGGCGACATGCCGGTGCGTGAGGCATTGCGCCAGCTGCAGGGCGAAGGCCTGGTGGTGCAGACGCCCAACTGCGGCGCGCGCGTGCGCGCCGTGGACGTCGAATTCGTGCGCAACATCTTCGATCTGCGGATCGTGATCGAATCGATGCTGGCGCGACGCGCCGCCGAGCGGATCACGCACAAGCACCTGTCCGCGCTCGATGCCGTGCAGGCGGATCTCGAAAGGTGTATCGCTGCGCGGGATTTCGCAGGGGCCTTGGCCGCGAACCGCGTGTTCCATGGAATCATCAACGAGGCCGCGGGAAATCCGGAAGCGTCGGCGCTGCTGGACCGCCATTGGCGACTGATCGCCGCGCTATGGAATGTCTACGGCTATGGCGAGGAGCGGGCACCCGGAGTCATCTCCGACCATCAGCAGATGCTCAAGGCGTTCGCTACGCACGATACCGACGTGGCCGCGTGTCTCGCGATGGCGCACGCCGCCAAGGCCAAACAGGAGTTGATCGCCCGGATGCTCCGGCCGCCGGCCGCGGACGCCGAGGCAGCAGCCTGAAGCCATGGTGAAGCCGGTCGATATTGCACCGTTATCGGCGCGCGTTTCCGACAAGACGGTCTGGACATTCATTCGTCTCGAGACCGACGACGGCCGTGTCGGATGGGGCGAGGCGACACTCCCTGGTTGTACAGCCCAGGTTCACGCTCATGTGCGCCGGCTCGCCCCGGCGATGATCGGACGCAATTGGTCGCTGCCGACCGACGTGATCGACGTCGTGGGCACGTGCGGAAATGACGTGCCCGAGGCCGCGGCGATCAGCGCCATCGACCAGGCGCTTTGGGACGTCATGGCGCAAGTGCGCGGCGAAGCGCTGGCGAAGGCGCTCGGCGATCCGCAGCGAGCCACGATCGGCCTCTATGCGAACATCAACCGCGGAACGGACGATCGCAGTCCTGCCGGGTTTGCCGCGCGCGCGATCGATGCGCTCGCGAGCGGGTTCGATGCCGTCAAGATCGCACCGTTCGACAACGTGCAGCCGGAAGACGCCGATAAAACGGACGCAGCCACAAAGCTGTCGCTGGGTCTCGAGCGCATTGCCGCCGTGCGCGAGGCGATCGGGCCGGACGTGCGGCTGCTCGTCGACTGCCATTGGCGGTTGACCGAAGCCTCGGCGCACGACGTGCTGCGCGAGGTCGAATCGCTGAACCTCCATTGGCTCGAGTGTCCGGTGCTCGAGGAGATCGCGAATTTTCCCGCGCTTCGGCGTTTGCGAGGCCGTGCCAACGCCATGGGCGTACGCCTCGCCGGATGCGAAATGATGATCGGACGGCAAGGCTTCCAGCCGTTCCTCGATGCCGGGGTCTACGACGTCATCATGCCGGACGTGAAATATGCGGGCGGTGTGCGCGAGCTTGGACGGATCGCACAGGCCGCGGCCAGCCACGGTGTGGCCTGCTCGCCACACAATCCCAGCGGTCCGATCGCGCACGCGCACAGCCTGCACGTCAGCGCGCACGTGCCGCTGCTCCCTTTCCTCGAGATCCAGTACGGCGAGAGCCCGTTGTTTTTCGATTTCGTCGACGATTCCTTGCCGCATCCACGATTTGGTCACAGCGATCTGCCGCACGGCGCCGGCCTGGGAGCAGGGCTGGGGGGCATCGCCTTGCGCGAACGGCTGATCGACGTCGAAGACGCAACGCCGGCACGCGAGATTGCGCAATGAGCGATGTGCTGCGCTCGGCGACGCTGCCGGTGACGATGCGCAGCAGCATTTCGTGGAAGCGCTATCTGCGTCGTTGCGAGTTTGTGCCGGCGCTCATCGTTGTCGGCGGGTTGTGGCAACTCGTCAGCGTGATGGTGAACAACCGCACGCTCGTTCCCCCGCCGATGCGCGTGGTTCGCGCGTGGGTGAGCCTGTGGGGCGAGGAGCTCCCGACCGATATTCTCGCCAGTCTCGTGCATCTGGGGCTGGGCTATGGCCTCGGAATCGTCACGGGCATGGTGCTCGCCCTGCTGGCAGCGCGCTTCCTGCTGATCGAGGTCATCCTCGATCCGATCGTCGAAGTCCTGCGTCCGATCAGCGCCATCGCCTGGATTCCGCTCGCCATCCTGATGTTCGGCATCGGCCGCGGCGTTCCGATCTTTCTCATCTTCTATGCCGCCGCTTTCCCGGTGTTCATCAACATGCTGGCCGGCATCAAGCAAGTCGACCCGCGGCTGGTACAGGCTGCCGAGATGCTGGGCGCATCGCGCCGGACGATCATCACGCACGTCGTGATGCCCGCGGCCCTGCCGCTCATTCTCGCCGGGGCGCGGTTGAGTCTCGGCGTTGCCTGGATGGCCATGGTGGCGGCGGAGTTGACGGGCGCCGATTCCGGGCTCGGCTGGCGCATCTTCTGGTACCAGGAATTCTTCGCGATGGACAAGGTCATGGCGGTGATCCTCACCATTGGCGTCCTCGGCTACCTCTTCGATTCGCTGCTGCGCGTTTTGCAGGCGCGTCTCACGCGCTGGAGCCCGGACGGGTCGGCGCCGCAATGACAGACGCGCAACGCCGCTGGCTGTCGCTGCCGGTGTTCGGCACGATCCTCGTCTTCTGGGAGCTGGCGGTGCGTCACTCGGGGCAGCTCAAGCTCTATCCCTATCCCAGCGGGGTGATCGAGGCCGCCATACGAACCATCGGTGACGGGAGCCTGATCGCTGCGACGTCGGGCAGCCTCTACCGCGTCGTCGTCGGTTTTGTGATCGGCGGTGTGCTGGGCATTCCACTTGGTCTGCTTATGGGCTCGCTGCAGCCCGTCAACCGCGCGATGAGCCCGATCATCGATTCGTTGCGCTCGATCGCGCCCATTGCGTGGATTCCGATGGCGCTGCTGTGGCTCGGCATTCGCGGCAACGCCGCGCTGTTCATCGTCACCTACGCGGCATTCTTTCCCTTCGTGCTCAACACGATCCAGGCAGTACGGCTGATCGACCGCAATCTCGTGAACGCCGCGCGCGCACTCGGTGCAAGCCGCACACTCGTCGCGCGGTCCGTCATCTTGCCGGGCTCGCTGCCCACCATTCTGACCGGAGCCCGGATCTCGCTGGCATTTGCCTGGGGCGCGATCATCGCGGCGGAGCTCGCGATGGGGATCAAGGTCACGGCCGGCGGATCGGGCGCCGTCGGGCTGGGTCAGCTGATGGTGAGCACGCTCTACATCCGGCGCGACGTGAACGGCCTCGTGCTCTACATGATCGTCGTCGGCATCATCAGCCTGCTCATCGACCTCCTGATGCGGCGGCTGCAACGCAACCTCACTCCATGGCGGTGACGATGAGCGCCAAGATCGAAGCGCGCGGCCTCTGCAAGACCTACGTGTCGGCGCGCACCGGCGACGAAGTGGAGGCGCTTCGCGACATCTCGTTTCGCATCATGCCGAACGAGTTCGTCAGCATCGTCGGCCCGTCCGGCTGCGGCAAATCGACGCTGTTGTCGCTTGTCGCCGGGTTTACTACGCCGACGACGGGGCAGGTTCTCGTCGATGGAACCGCGGTGGCTGGGCCCGACCCGCGGCGTGGCGTCATGTTCCAGGAGTACGCGTTGTTTCCGTGGCGCACGGTGCTCGGCAACGTCGAATTCGGCCCGATGGCGCGTGGTGCAGGCACCGAAGCGCGTCGTCGCCTGGCGCAACGCTACATCGAGATGGTCGGACTCGCCGGTTTCGAGGGGCGCTATCCGCACGAATTGTCGGGCGGAATGCGCCAGCGCTGCGCGCTCGCGCGGCTGCTCGCCAACGAGCCCGAAGTGTGGCTGATGGATGAGCCGCTCGCGGCGGTGGACCTGCAGACGCGCAACATTCTTCAGGACGAATTGCTGCGCCTGTGGGGCGACGACGGCGATGCCGCCGCGCGACGCTCGGTGATGTTCGTCACGCACGGCATCGACGAGGCGGTCTATCTGTCGGATCGCGTGATCGTGCTGGGCCGCCGGCCCGGCCAGATCAAGGAGGTTGTCGCGATCGATCTGCCGCGCCCGCGGCGCTCGATGCGCAACAGCGCGGAGGCCGGACGCTACAACGATCACATCTGGAGCTTGATTCGCGACGAAGCCGCGCAGGCGATCGTTGAGGAAACCAGCTGACACGCATGTATGCCGAAAAAATGAACCGGAGGAAACCATGAACGACCTACGATCGACCCGCCGCTCGGTGCTCCGCGCCGGGCTCGGCGCGCTGCTTGCCCTGCCGCTGTTCCGCGCCAGCCCCGCACTCGCCCAGGCGCTCAAGATGACCATGGGCGTCGGCTTGACGAACGACGGCGCGCCGCTCGTGTTCGCCATGCAGAAGGAGAAGCTGCTGGAGCAGGCGGCCACCGAGATCGGCCTCAAGCTTGATGCCGAATATCTCAATTTCCCCGTGCTGCTGCGCATGCTGCAGGGACTGGCGGCCGGTCAGCTCGACATCGGCATGCTGGGTTCGACACCGACGATTCGCAACCTGTCGCTGCCCAACGCGGCGATACCCATCGCCATTGCCGGAGGCGGGATCAAATTTCCGCTGCAAGTGCCGCCGGGCTCGCCGATCAAGAAGCTCGACGACCTCAAGGGCAGGACCGTGCTCACGATCGTCGGATCCGATCTGCATCTCGTGCTGAACCTGATGCTCCAGGCGCATTTCGGCACCGACGATCCGAAGGCGCTTGGCATCACCGTGAAGAATATCCAGGCCTTCGCCGAGTTGACACGCGCCCAGCCCGGCATCGACGCCGTTCTCAACGTCGAGCCCGCTGCGCAGGGCGCGGTGAATTCCGGGCAGCTCGTGAACCTTCTGCTCAACGACGGCACGACGGGCCCCGCGTATGACGGTCCCGAAGGCAAGGGCGCCGGCCACAAGGTCGCGAGCTTCTCGAAGACGCCGTTCGCGCCGGAGGCCTATTACCCGCACCGCATCTGGTGGGTCGCGCGCGAGGAGTTCCTGCGCCAGAACCCGAAGGCGATTGTCGCCTTGCTCGTCGCCAACGCACGCGCAACGAAGCTCGTCACGCAGATGACGCCGGACCAGGTCATCGATCTCGCGAGCCAGGACTGGTTCAGCGATCGCGCGGCGCAGCGTCCGTACGTCGAGAACATTCTCTATCGGCGGCGCGGCTGGGCGTGGATCACCGAGGGCGACGCGCGAACCCTGGTCGGCCTGTCACAGGTGAAGTCGATTTACCAGCAGTCGTTGAGCGGCGATCTCGTGAAGCGGCTGATGCGTGTGGGCGCGCCGTTGTCGAGGGAAGCGTGGGAGCACGCCGGCAAGTTTCCCGGGCCGGAAGCGTTCATGGATACCAAGGCGATCGATGCGCGCGGCTTGCCGGTGTGGGAGATCGATCGCTGGACCAGGATCTGATCACTGCAAGGATGTCCGCCCCGATGCGGGCTTTTCCAGCTCGCATGAAACAACCTCGCCCAGAAGGCTTCGCAGATCGGTCGCGCGCCTCGCGCCGAACCGCCGCTCGAATTCCTTCTGCGCCTCGTCCCACAGTTTCGCGGCGCGCTGCACGCGCTCGGCACCGGCTTTGGTCAGCGCGAGCTGCTTGCTGCGGCGATCGAGGACGCCATCGTTGATGGCAATCAGGCCGTCGCGTTCCAGCGGCAGCATCGTGCGGCCCAGCGTGGTGCGATCCATGACCAGCTCGCGGGCGAGCGCGTTGATCGTCATCGGCCCGAGTCCGTGCAGCTTCGCGAGGATCGAAAGCTGGGTCGAGCGCAGGCCCGTCGGCGCCAGGTACTGGTCGTAAAACTGGGTCACATGACGAGCGGCCTGGCGCAATGCCAGGCAGTTGCACTGCGGTAACGCAGCCAGGTTTCGAGACGGCACTGGAAATCTCCTGTTGACAATAGGCGTATATGCGCTATATTACGCGCATATACGCTCATGTCAAGTTCCTCCGATCGAGATGAATCTGTGCGAGCAGTGCGTGCCGCCAGACCGCGATTGGAGCCCCGTCAACCGGACACACGCCAACCCATGGAAGGCAATGCCATGAATCTCGGATCGAAGGTCATCACGAAGGGCAGGACAGCGCTCGTTACGGGCGCCTCATCAGGTATCGGTGAAGCCGTAGCGGAACGACTGGTAACGGCTGGCTACAAGGTCTACGGCACGAGCAGACGGGTGGCGCCAGCAGGCCGGCGATCGTTTGCGATGTTGCCCCTCGACGTGACAAGCGATGAATCGGTCGCAGCCGCCGTCGCGGAAGTGGTGCGGCTGGATGGCCGAATCGACCTGCTCGTGAACAACGCCGGCTTCGCTGTCGCTCCGGCCGGCGCGGAAGAGAGCTCGATCGAACAGGCCTGGTCCCTATTCAATACGAACTTCTTCGGCATCGTCCGGATGACGCGGGCGGTCGTCCCGCACATGCGTCGCCACGGGGGCGGTCGCATCATCAATATCGGCTCCGTCCTGGGCTTCCTGCCGATGCCGTACATGGCGCTCTACGCGGCGTCCAAGCACGCGATCGAAGGTTATTCGGAGTCGCTCGACCATGAGCTTCGTACTCGCGGCATCCGGGTCTCGGTCATCGAGCCTGCATACACGAAGACACAATTCGACGCCAACTTCGTGCAGCCCGATTCGAAGCTCGATGAATATCGCGAGGTTCGCGCGAAGGTGGGCCAGAGGCTGAAGGAAGTAATCCAGGCCGCAGACGAGTCGGGCGTCGTCGCCGATGTGGTGCTGGAGGCTGCAATAGCGGCGCAACCGAAACTCCGATATGCAGCGGGTCGCCTCGCGAATCGCCTGCGCATGCTGCGCCGGTTTGCGCCCGTTCGCCTGGTGGATGCGGGAGTGCGGAAGGACCTGCAGCTCGACGCACCGATGGCGTTCCAGTGAAAGGTCATCGTCGATAGCGCGACGAGCGCCCACGGATAGCGAGATGCCAGACCCGGCACCACGCGACGATGACCGACGGTAGTGCCTCCCATCCCGAGGAGACTTCGATGCTGCAACGCTCGCGTGTTCCGCTCATTGCCCTCGTCGGGCTGTTGCCGTTCGTCCTGGCGGCCTGCATCGACGCCGCGTCGTCGGCCGACCCGCGGATGCAGCCTCCACTGGTCCGTACAGAGGCTGTTACGGCCTCGGCGTCGTCAGCGCGCTCCTTCACCGGTATCGTCGCGGCGCGCGTGCAGAGTGACCTGGGGTTCCGAGTCCCCGGGAAGGTGCTGGAACGCTTGATCGATACCGGCCAGCCGGTGAGGCGCGGGCAAGCCCTGATGCGTATCGATCCGAGGGACCTGGGGCTCGCGCTGCGGGCACACGAGGAGGCTGTCGCCGCCGCCAACGCGCGCGTACGCCAGACGTCGCAAGAGGAATCGCGTTATCGCGAGCTCGTCGCCAGGGGTGCGGTCTCGAAATCGGCGTACGACAAGGTCAGGATGGATGCCGAGTCAGCAAGAGCCGACCTCAACGCGGCCCAGGCGCAGGCCGACGTTGCCCGCAATCAGACGAGCTATGCGGTTCTGTTCGCCGATGCCGACGGCGTCGTCGTCGAAGCGCTCGCGGAGCCCGGGCAGGTCGTTGCTGCCGGTCAAGTCGTCGTGCGCGTTGCCCATGCCGGACCTCGCGAGGCGATCGTCGAGCTTCCCGAAACCTTGCGTCCGGCGATCGGATCGACCGGCCGCGCAACGCTGTACGGAAGCGGCCTGACAGGATCCGCGCAACTTCGCCAGTTGTCGGATGCAGCGAACCGCCAGACGCGAACGTTCGAGGCTCGGTACGTGCTGGCGGATCCGCTCGCCGACGCGCCGCTGGGTTCGACGATCTCCATCCAGCTCGCGAACGTCGAACCACACCCGGCGTTGCAGGTGCCGATCGGGGCGATCTTCGATGCCGGCAACGGTGCGGGCGTATGGCTGGTCGAAGGCGAAACGCCTCGCGTCACGTGGCGTGCCGTGCAAATCGTTCGCCTGGGCGATGAAGCTGCTCTGGTCGTCGGCAATGTGAAGGCGGGCGATCGCGTGGTTGCGCTCGGCGCTCATCTGCTGCACGAAGGCGAGCAGGTGCGACCGGCCGGCGAGGTCGCGAATCCGCCCCGAAGCGCGTAGCGCGGAGGGTATTCCGATGACCGGCTTCAATCTCTCCGCTCTCGCGGTACGCGAACGCTCCGTCACGTTGTTCCTGCTCGTCGCGATTTGCATCGCCGGCGTCGTGGCCTTCCTGACGCTCGGTCGCGCGGAAGATCCGGCGTTCACGATCAAGCAGATGACCGTGGTCACGGCCTGGCCGGGTGCTACGGCAAAGGAGATGGAAGAGCTTGTCGCCGAAAAATTGGAAAAGCGGATGCAGGAGCTCCGCTGGTACGACCGAACCGAGACCTTCACGCGCCCGGGGCTCGCGTTCACCACGGTGATCCTGCGCGACAGCACACCGCCTGCGGATGTCCCCGAGGAGTTCTATCAGGCGCGCAAGAAACTCGGCGATGAGGCCGCTCACTTGCCACGTGGCGTGATCGGTCCGATGGTCAACGATGAATATTCCGATGTGACCTTTGCGCTGTACGCGCTGAAAGCGAAGGGTGAGCCTCAGCGGCACCTCGTTCGCGAAGCCGAGGCGTTGCGGCAACGCTTGCTGCACGTGCCTGGCGTCAAGAAGGTCAACATCATCGGCGAGCAGGCGGAAAGGATTTTCGTCGAGTTCTCCTACGACCGCCTCGCAACGCTGGGCGTCTCCCCGCGAGACATCTTCGTCGCGCTCAACAGCCGCAATGCGATGACGCCCGCGGGCTCGATCGAAACGAAGGGGCCGCAGGTTTTTGTCCGCCTCGACGGCGCCATCGACAATCTGGATGAGATCCGCAGCACGCCCGTCGTTGCGCAAGGCCGTACGCTGAAGCTCTCCGACGTCGCCATCGTTACGCGCGGCTACGAGGATCCGGCCAGCTTTCTGATCCGCAATAACGGGGAACCCGCGTTGCTGCTTGGCGTGGTGATGCGCGAAGGCTGGAACGGCCTCGACCTTGGCAAGCGGCTGGATCGGGAAGCCGCGGCAATCAACGCCGAAATGCCGCTCGGAATGAATATGTCGAAAGTGACCGATCAGTCCGTCAACATTCGCGGCGCTGTCGACGAGTTCATGGTGAAATTCTTCGTCGCGCTCGGCGTGGTGATGCTGGTCAGCTTTCTCAGCATGGGATGGCGCGTCGGCATCGTCGTCGCCGCCGCAGTTCCGCTGACGCTGGCGGCGGTGTTCATCGTCATGGCGGCCACCGGCAAGGATTTCGACCGGATCACGCTCGGCTCGTTGATCCTGGCGCTGGGACTCCTGGTCGACGACGCGATCATCGCCATCGAGACGATGGTCGTGAAGATGGAGGAAGGTTACGAGCGCATTGCGGCAGCGGCGTATGCGTGGAGCCATACCGCCGCGCCGATGCTCGCCGGCACCCTCGTGACCGCGATCGGGTTCATGCCGAATGGCTTCGCGAAGTCGACCGCCGGCGAGTACACGAGCAATATGTTCTGGATCGTCGGGATCGCGCTGATCGCGTCGTGGGTCGTTGCTGTCGTGTTCACGCCCTACCTGGGGGTCAAGCTGTTGCCCAATATCGTGAAGAGCGCGGGTGGGCATCACGCAATCTACGACACGCCGCGATACAACCGCTTCCGCCGGCTTCTTGGTTGGGTGATTCGCCGCAAATGGCTCGTCGCCGGCAGCGTGGCGGGTGCGTTCTTCATCGCCGTACTCGGGATGGGCATCGTGAAGAAGCAGTTCTTTCCGACTTCCGATCGTCCCGAGGTGCTGGTCGAAGTGCAGATGCCGTATGGAACGTCGATCGGAGAGACGAGTGCGGCCAGCGCCAAGGTCGAAGCGTGGCTCGCGAAGCAGCCGGAAGCCAGGATCGTTACGGCCTACGTCGGCCAGGGCTCGCCGCGCTTCTATCTCGCCATGGCACCGGAGCTGCCCGATCCGTCGTTCGCGAAGATCGTCGTATTGACCGAGAGCGAAGAGGCGCGCGAAGCACTCAAGTTCCGGCTGCGTCACGCGGTCGCCGACGGGATTGCACCGGAAGCCCGCGTGCGCGTTGCGCAGCTGGTTTTTGGTCCGTACTCCCCGTTCCCGGTGGCATATCGTGTGATGGGTCCCGATCCCGACAAATTGCGTGACATTGCGGCACAGGCGCTCGCGATCATGCAGGCCAGCCCGCTGATGAGAACGACCAACAGCGACTGGGGCGAGCGCGTACCATCGCTTCGCTTCGCACTCGACCAGGACAGGCTGCAAAGCATCGGTTTGACGTCCAGCGACGTGGCGCAGCAGCTTCAGTTCCTGTTGAGCGGCATCCCGATCACCGACGTCCGCGAGGACATCCGTTCAGTGGAAGTCACTGCCCGTTCGGCCGGAAACGCGCGGCTCGATCCAGGCAGGATTGGCGATTTCACGCTGGTCGGGACGGCCGGCCAACGGATTCCGGTGGCGCAGATCGGCACGGTAAAGATCCGCATGGAAGACCCGATCCTGCGTCGCCGCGACCGCACGCCGACGATCACGGTGCGTGGAGACATTGCCGAGGGCCTGCAGCCGCCGGACGTGTCGACGGCCGTGTGGAAAGAACTGCAGCCGATCATTGCCCGACTGCCCGCGGGCTACCGAATCGAGCAGGGCGGTTCCATCGAGGAATCGGGCAAGGCCAATCGCGCATTGCTGCCCCTCTTCCCGATCATGATCGCGCTCACGCTGATCACGATCATGTTCCAGGTGCGCTCGATCTCGCTGATGGCGATGGTGTTCGCAACGGCACCGCTCGGGCTCATCGGCGTCATCCCGACGTTGCTGTTGTTCAAGCAACCGTTCGGCATCAACGCGCTGGTCGGGCTGATTGCGCTTTCGGGAATCCTGATGCGCAACACCCTCATCCTGATCGGGCAGATCCGCACCAATGAGAAGGAGGGATTGGCGCCTTTCGACGCGGTCGTCGAGGCGACGGTGCAGCGCTCCCGTCCGGTGGTTCTGACGGCGCTCGCGGCCATGCTGGCGTTCATTCCGCTCACCCATTCCGTTTTCTGGGGAACGCTCGCGTACACGCTGATTGGCGGGACGTTCGCCGGAACGGTTCTCACGCTGGTGTTCCTGCCGGCCTTGTATGCGATCTGGTCGAAGATCGAACCGGTGGCGAAGGAACGGCGAACGGACTGTGCGGTTCGCGCCGAGCCTCGCACCGCCTAGCGGAAGGAACCGGCTCAGCGACTTTCGTGGTGGCCGTGTCGGGCGCGGCCGCACGCCGGCGCCAGGATGCTCAGAGCGTCGCGATAGCTTCCTGGTACCAGTTGCTGATCCGCCGGGTCACCGCGCCCGGCCGACCGTCGCCGATCACGCGCCCGTCCACCCGCGTAACGGGCGTGATTCCACCCAGCGTACCCGTGGCGAACGCCTCGTCCGCGCCATAGACCTCGGCCAACGTGAAGTCGATCTCGCGCACGACGCCGGCCCGCGCGCGACATAGCTCGATCACGTTGCAGCGGGTGATGCCGTTGAAATTGTAGCGGCCGGTCGATGTCCACAGCTCTTCGCCGCGCACGATGAAGAAGTTGGTGGAGTTGCAGCTTGCGACGAACCCGTTCGGATCGAGCATCAGCGCTTCGTCGGCACCGGCGTTGATCGCCTGGATCAACGCCTGTATCAGGTTGAGACGGCTGTGCGAGTTGAGGCGGAGGTCGAACACGTCCGGCGCGCTGCAGCGGAACGTCGACGTGAACAGCGCGAGACCGTTCTTCTTCGCCTCGGGACGGGGCGTCTTGTATTCGGCGACGATGACGATGGTGGCGCGGCCGATCGCGAATCGCGGATCCTGGTTGGGCGTCGTCCTGACACCCCGCGTCACCATCAGGCGCACGTGGACGCCATCGACCATCTGGTTGCGATCGAGCGTCGCGTGGATCGCCGCCGTCATCGCGTCGCGCGTCATGCCGATGTCGAGCGCGATGGCGCGCGCACCCTCGTAGAGGCGGTCGAGATGTCGCTCGAGGGATACGAAGCGGCCGTTCACCAGGCGTAAGCCTTCCCAGATCCCGTCGCCCAGGACGAACCCGCTGTCGAAGATCGACACGACGGCCTCGTTGCGCGGTACGAACCGGCCGTCGACATAGACGAGAACCGCGTCATTGCGCGGGTCGGGAACGTAACCCTGCGCGCTGGCGCGCGCGTCGGACGTATTCATGCGTTGCTCACCTTATCGCCTGCAATAACGTATCGATGCAGAATGACCTCGCCGCCGCCGGGCTGATCACCCAGCGCGGGTGCGGGAATACCCAGGCCCGGGGTGTCGTCGAGCACGACGAATCCGGCGTCGACCGTCTTCATCGCTTGCGGCAACTGCTCGGCGAGGTGATCGTGGAATCGATGGTATTCGACGGCCACGACATTGTCTCGCGCCGCACCGAAGTGCAGGCTTGCAGCCTGCAGCACGGCGGTCGAAAAGCACTGCGGCGTCGTGCGCACGCGACGCCGAGCTGCGGCCTCGTCGAGCCGCATGGCTTTCGTGAACCCGCCGCAAAGGCCCAGGCAATACTGGAGGTAGCCGACGGCGTTCGCGTCGAGCAGGCTGCGAAACGCCGCTTCCCGATGCTCCGCTTCCGTAGCGATCACCGGCATGCAGGTGGCGTTGATCGCGCCCATGCCGGCAACGTCGTCGAAAGGCAGCGGCGCCTGGATGGCCGTAACGCCCGCTTGCGCCAGCGCGTTGCACCAGTCGGCAGCATTGCCGCGGGTCAGCTGATTGACCGCATCGACCCATAACGTCGCGTGGCCGCCGATTGCGCCGCGCACGGCGCGCACGCGCGCCAGGTCGGCTTCAAGGCCCAGTGCGCCGACTTTCATCTTCACCGCGGTAAAGCCGTCTTCCGCGTACGCCCGGAACTCGCGGCCGAGATCCGCGAGCGACGCGCCATCGCGATAGAGTCCGCCGCTTGCGTAGACTGCGACGCGCGGCGATTGTCCGCCCAGCGCGCGCCACAGCGGCTCGTTCCTGGCTTGCGCTGCCAGATCCCAGAGCGCGATATCGACGGCGCTGGCCGATGCCGCGCTCACCCAATCGTCAGGCGCCGTTGTCGCTGCGGCCCCGAGACACGTGCTGATTGACGAAGCGTCGAGCGGGATGCGCCCGAGCAGCGCCGGTGCGCACCGATCGGCGAGATCGTCGAGCACGAGCTCGATCTGCGGCTGCCGCGACCACGCCTCGCCGACGCCGGTCAAGCCCGCGTCGGTCTCGACGACGAGAAGCGGAGCGCGTCGCTCGTGCCAGCGGAAAGTCGGATTCCACGAACGGCCATCGAGTCGACGGCGAAATTCGAGCACCTTCACGCCGGTGATGTTCATGGCGCGAACGTTTGCCGGGATGCGGCAGCTGGCGGCATGCTGAATGCCGGCTAGAACATGCGCTCGGTGAAGCGCGCGAGAAAGGCCTGCGTGCGCTCGCGCTTCGGTTGCTTCAACACGTCGTCGGGCGTTCCCATTTCGTGGATGACGCCGTCGGCGATGAACACGATGCGATCGGCAAAGTGGTACGCGAATCCCAGCTCGTGCGTCACCAGAAGCATCGTGCGGCCCTCGCCAGCGAGCGCATGAATCACCCGCAGGACCTCGCCGACCAGCTCCGGATCGAGTGACGACGTGGGCTCGTCGAACAGCAGGACTTCCGGATCCATTGCGAGTGCACGCGCGATCGCGACCCGCTGTTGCTGCCCGCCGGACAACTTGCCCGGGTAGACATCGAGCTTGTCCTGCAGGCCGACCTTGGCGAGCTGCTCCGTTGCGCGCCTTCGTGCGTCGCTCCGGCGTGCGCGCTTGACACTGCGCAGCCCTTCCATGACGTTTTCGAGTGCGGTCATGTGGGGAAAAAGGTTGAATTGCTGGAACACCATCCCGACGCGCGTGCGCACGTCGCACAATTCCGCTTCCGAGTACCCGCGCTGCGGGATGCCGCCATTCCCGCGCCGTTCGCTGCCCAGCACCCTGCCGTCGAGCTCGATGGTCCCTTCGCTTGGCAGCTCCATGAAATTGATGCAGCGAAGGATCGTGCTCTTGCCCGAGCCGCTGGCGCCGATGATGGCAATGCGCTCGCCGCGCTTCACGTCGAGATCGACGCCCCTGATCACATGCAGCTCGCCAAAGCGCTTGTGCAGGTTGCGAATGCGAATGACGATATCGGTCATCGGTCAGTAGGGAAGGGCCGCCCCGACCGACTGACTCGCCCCCCGGGGCAGCGAGCGAAGCCAGCGTGGGGGGATGTTCATGGCGCTCAATCGCGCGCCGCGAGCCGCCGCTCGAGCCGGTACGACAGGTAGCTGCCTGGATAGATGAGCACGAAGTAGACGAGCGCCACGACCGTCAGGATTTCGAGCGGACGATAGTAGGTCGAGCTCAGCAGGCGACCCTCGTACATGATTTCCTGCACGGCAAGCAGCGAGGCGAGCGACGTCACCTTGGCGAGCTCGATGCCACGGTTCGTGAACGCCGGCAGCATCCGTTTCAAAACCTGCGGCAGGATGATGCGCCGCATCGTCACGCTGCGCGTCATGCCGATCGCCTTCGCTCCCTCCCATTGACCGCGGGCGATCGAGACGATGCCGCTACGGAAGATTTCCGCGCAATAGGCGGAGGTATTGAGGATCAGCGCCAGGGTCGCCGCAGTGAACGGCGATAGCTGTTGTCCGAGCACGATCGGAAACGCATAGTAGAACCAGATGAGCTGCACGAGCACGGGCGTGTTGCGGAAAACCTCGACGTACGCGATGGCCGGTGTGTTGATCCACGCGCGACCGGAAATGCGCGCGAGGCTGACGACGAACCCCAATGAGAGTCCGATCACGAACGCGATCGCCCACAGCTCGACGGTGACCACGAGCCCGCGCAGCAGGAGCGGGAAGTTGTCCACGACGACCTTGAAGTCCCACTCGTACTTCATCGCGGTGCCTCAACCAACGCGGGCGAGCCGGTATTCGAGCAGGCGCATCGCGTTGCTCGCGGCGAACAGCATGATGAAGTACATGACGGCGATCGTCGTGTAGACCTCCATCGGCCGGAACGTGATGCTGTTGACCTGCATCGCCTGATAGAGAAGCTCGCCGTATGCAAGCGACGAGGCCAGCGCGGTCGTCTTCGTGAGCTCGAACGAACGCTCGACGAACGGCGCCACCATGCGCCGCAACGCCTGCGGCAGGATGACGCGGCGCAGTGCCGTGCGATAACGCATGCCGAGAGCCTTCGCGCCCTCCCACTGGCCGCGCTCGACCGAGACGATGCCCCCGCGAAACACCTCCGCGTAAAACGCCCCCGATTGCGTCGACAGCGCGAGCAGCGCCGCTGCGTACGGCTCGAGCGACACGCCGATCACGATCGGCAACGCGTAGAAGTACCAGAAGAAGTGCACGATCGGCGGCGTGTTGCGATAGAACTCCACGAACGCTGTCGCCGGGGCACGCAGGACCGCGCGAGGCGACATCCGCATCAGCGCGACGACGATGCCAACGATCACGCCGGCGGCAATCGAGACGACGGCGAGCTTGATGGTGCCGATCAGCCCGACCATCAGCATGTCGAAGTGATTGAAGACCGCCTGGAAATCCCACTGGTATCGCATCGGTGTTCGCTTGCGCCGGGACTACGGCGACCACCGCGCCGAGGCTGCCGGCATCGTGATGTCGGACCTGGCTGCCGGAGGCCGCGCGTGCGATTACTTCCATTGCTCCTTGATGATCGGCGGCGCCTTCTTCGCATCGATGTGGCGCGACGCGAGAAATTCCTCGTAGAAGCGCTGCGTCGTGCCGTCCTTGTAGTACTTGTCGAATTCCTTGCTGAGGAAATCACGGAACCGCTTGTCGTCCTCACGGCGAATGCCGGCGCTCGTGGCAAGCGCAACGACCGGCTGAGGAATGACGACCTCGCCCTTCCTGACGCGAGCCTGCTGCATCACCAGTGCGGGATGGTAGAAAGCAGCGCCATCGACGCGTCCGGAATAGAAAGCTGCGATCGCCTCGTCCATGTTCTGAAAGCGGTCGATCTGCGTATTCGGGAGGCGTTTGGTGACATCGCGGTCCGGCGCCGTTCCCAGCGTCACGGCGAGCTTGACGTTCTTCTTGTCGAGATCCGACCACGTCTTTGCAGGTACTCCATCACGCACCAGGACGCCCTCGGCATACCAGAAAAAAGGCGCGTCGGGGAAGTCGACCGCCTTCTTGCGCTCGTCGGTGGGATCGAGCACGAACATGACGTCGATCTGGTTCGCCTGGATTGCCGCCACTGCGTTGCCCCACGTCGTTTCCACCGGCACGAGCTTCACGCCGAGATCCTTCGCGACTTGCTGTCCCATGGCATAGCCAATGCCGCTCCACGCGCCGCTTGCGGGATCCTTGTAGAACCAGGGCTCGCCGGGTGTCACGCCGATGCGCAGTTCGCCGTGCTGCTTGATCTGGTCCCACGTCGACTGCGGTTGCTGCGACAGGGCAGCAGGGGTCGCGAGTGTGCAAAGCGCCAATGCCGCGATCATGCGAACGAATCCGCGCATGCCGATTCCGCTCATTTCCATTCTCCTCAGTGGATATTCGTCGTCGCCTCAACGGCCGGAATTGGATCGATCCGCGGCCTCTTCCGCAAATGCCACATTATCCATGTTCGACCGTTTGCCAAAATCGGCACGTGGCGATCCGATAAGCGTCGCTCTACGCTGCCCGGCAGGCCTGCGCCTGTGGCAGGACGATGGCGATGATTGTGCTGTTTATTGCCCGGGTTGGCGTGCGCTCGCCAGATCACGTCACGACCACGCGCGCCGCGCCTTCGGTGACCTGACCGATCACCGCCGCGCGATCGAAACCCTCGCGCCGGAAGATTGCCAGTACCGTCTCGACGCCTTCCGGCGCGCACGCAACCAGCAGACCGCCGCTCGTCTGAGGGTCGGTGAGCAGCGCCTTCTGCGCGTCGCCAACCGCGGTGCCGAGCGTGACTTCTTCGCCGTAAGACGCCCAGTTGCGTCCCGATGCGCCGGTGACCAATCCCTCTGCCGCCATGGCGTCGACGCACGGCAGCAGCGGAATACGATCCATCGCGATCTCGGCGCGCAGCTTCGCACTGCGACAGAGCGGCAGCAGATGGCCGAGCAGGCCGAACCCGGTCACATCGGTCATTGCGTGCACGGCAGACAGTTCGGACAGAAGCGGTCCGGGAGTATTCAACTTCGTCGTCGATGCGATGAGTTCACGGTACCCGCCGGGATCGAGCCTGTTCTTCTTCACTGCGGCGGAAAGCACGCCGACACCGAGCGGCTTGCCGAGGATCAGCACGTCGCCGGCCCGCGCGCCGCGGTTCCTCTTCAGCTTGTCGGGATGCACGAGCCCCATCACGACAAGGCCGTAGATCGGTTCGATGGAGTCGATCGTATGGCCTCCGGCGATCGGTATGCGCGCCTGCGTGCACACCGATTCACCGCCTTCGAGAATGCGCCGGATGATTTCGACCGGCAGCTTGTCGACCGGCATGCCGACGAGCGCGAGCGCCATGATCGGCCGGCCGCCCATCGCGTACACATCGGAGATTGCGTTCGTGGCGGCGATGCGTCCGAAATCATACGGATCGTCGACGATCGGCATGAAGAAGTCGGTCGTAGCCACGAGCGCCTGGTTGTCGTTGAGTTTGTAGACCGCCGCGTCGTCGCCCGTTTCGATGCCGACGAGCAGCTCGGGCGGCAGGAATGGAGCACGCGCATTCCTGAGGATCTGCGACAGCACGCCGGGCGCGATTTTGCAGCCGCAGCCACCGCCATGGGAAAATGAAGTGAGCCGGATGCCTGTCATCGATGGTTCTCTTGTCGTGCTTCATCCCGCCTTGCGGCGGTGACGCGCCAATTTCACGGCCTGAACCGCAGGTTGTCGCGTGAGAGCTGGTCGAACGATCGGCAACCCATCAACTTCATGCCCCGCTCGATTTCCGAGCGCATCAGGCCGAGCGCCCGCTCGACACCCGCCTCACCTGCCGCCGCCAGCGGGAATAGATAGAAACGTCCGACACCCACGGCTTTTGCGCCAACCGAAAGAGCCTTCAACACGTGGGTTCCGCGCTGGATTCCGCCGTCCATCATCACATCCAGCCGATCACCCACGGCGTCGACGACTTCCGCCAGTTGATCGAATGGCGCTCGCGAGCCGTCCAGCTGGCGGCCGCCGTGGTTGGAGAGCACGATGCCCGTGCACCCGATATCGGCAGCACGCTTCGCATCCGCCACCGACATGACGCCCTTCAGGCAGAATTGCCCGTCCCACGATTCAACCATCGCGGCGACGTCGTTCCACGTCATCGACGGATCCAGCATCTCGGTGAAATAACGCCCGATCGACATTGCGCCGCCGCGCATGTCGACGTGCTCGTCGAGTTGCGGAAGACTGAAACGCTCGTGGGTGACGTAATTCAAGCCCCACGCGGGCTTGATCGCAAACTGCGCGATCGCGCCCGGTGTGAGCCGGAACGGAATGGCAAACCCGGTACGCAGATCCCGCTCGCGATTGCCGCCGGTGATGCTGTCGACGGTCAGCATCATGACATCGACGCGAGCCTCTTTGGCGCGTTGGAGCATTGCGCGATTGAGGCCGCGATCCTTGTGAAAGTAGAACTGGTACACCTGCGGGGTGGAGTATTGTGCGCGCAGGTCCTCCAGGCTCACCGTCCCCAGTGACGACACGCCGAACATCGTTCCGTACTTCGATGCGGCGGCGGCCACCGCGCGTTCGCCGCGATGATGAAACAGGCGCTGCAGCGCCGTCGGCGAACAGTACACCGGCATGGCGAGTTTCTGGCCCATGACGGTCACCGAGAGATCGACGCTTTCCACGCCTCGCAGGACGTTCGGCACCAGATCGCACTGCTCGAAGCTGGCCGCATTTCGCCGCAGCGTCACCTCATCGTCCGCCGCGCCGTCGATGTAATTGAAGATCGGTCCCGGCAGCCGGCGCATGGCGAGCTTCCGGAAGTCGTGAAAGCTGTGACAGTCGGCCAGGCGCATTTGCAGTCGTTCCTTCTGTTCTATCCGCGGTCTCCCGGCAACGGGAGGCGATTGCGGATACCGATGCGCACAAGATAGCGCACCTTTGCGGCCGGCTCGGGGAAACGGTACTCTCACGCGCGATGATCTCCGGCACAACGGCATTGATCGTACTGCTCGCGCTGCCGTTCGGCGGCAGCATTGCGGCGATGCTGTTACCGGCGAATGCACGCAACGCCGAGGCGTGGCTCGCGGGCAGCATCGCGCTTGCGACGCTGCTCGTCACATTGGGCTGTTACGACGCGGTCGCGCAAGGGCAGGTGCTGCGCGTCGCCGCGGCATGGCTGCCCGCGGGCGAGCTCGATTTCACGCTGCGCATGGACGGCTACGCATGGATGTTCGCGGTGGTCGTCACCGGCATCGGCTTCCTGATCGTGCTGTACGCGCGTTACTACATGTCGGCGCAGGATCCCGTGCCGCGGTTCTACTCGTTCCTGCTCGCGTTCATGGGCTCGATGCTCGGCGTCGTGCTGTCAGGAAACCTGATCGTGCTGGTGTTCTTCTGGGAGCTGACCAGCATCGCGTCGTTCCTGCTCATCGGGTACTGGCATCACAACCCTGCCGCGCGCGACGGCGCGCGCATGGCGCTGGTCGTGACATCGGCCGGCGGACTGTGCCTGCTTGGCGGCGTGCTGATTATCGGGCACATCGTCGGCAGCTACGATCTCGACCGCGTGCTCGCGGCGCGCCATGCGATCGTCGCGAGCCAGCTCTACCGGCCGGCGCTGGTGCTGGTGCTGCTCGGCGCGCTGACGAAGAGCGCGCAATTCCCGTTTCACTTCTGGCTGCCGCACGCGATGTCGGCACCGACGCCGGTGTCCGCCTATCTGCATTCGGCCGCGATGGTCAAGCTCGGCGTGTTCCTGATGGCGCGCCTGTGGCCCGTGCTCGCCGGAACGGACGAGTGGATAGCGATCGTCGGCACGGCGGGACTCGTCACGTTCGTCTTCGGCGCCTACGTCGCGATCTTCCAGCAGGATCTCAAGGGCCTGCTTGCGTATTCGACGATCAGTCACCTCGGCCTCATCACGCTCCTGCTCGGATTGAACAGCACGCTCGCCTGTGTTGCCGCCATCTTCCACATGCTGAACCACGCGACGTTCAAGGCCTCGCTGTTCATGGCGGCGGGCATCATCGACCACCAGACGGGCACGCGCGACATCCGCAGGCTCTCCGGCCTGTTCAAGTTCATGCCGATCACGGCGACCCTCGCGATGGTGGCCGCCGCGGCGATGGCGGGCGTGCCGCTTCTGAACGGGTTCCTGTCGAAGGAGATGTTCTTCGCCGAAGCGCTGCACGTCGAAGGACCGGTCCCCTGGGCCGACCGCGCGTTGCCTTACGTCGCCACGGTTGCGGCGATGTTCAGCGTCACGTATTCGCTGCGCTTCATCCACGGCGTGTTCTTCGGTCCCGATCCGGTCGGCCTGCCGCGCACGCCGAAAGAACCGCCGCCCGCGGTCCGCTTCCCCATTGAGCTGCTCGTTCTGGTGTGCGTTGTCGTCGGCGTCTTTCCGGCGAACACCGTCGGCCCGATGCTTCGCGTCGCCGTCGGCTCGGTGCTTGGTGCGGATACGCCGACGTACAGTCTGGCGGTGTGGCACGGCTTGACGTTGCCGCTGCTGATGAGCATTCTCGCGCTCGCCGGCGGAACGGTCCTGTTCCTCGCCTTGCGGCCGCACTTCGCGCGTGGCGTGGACGGTGAGCCGTTCCTCCCGCCGATCGACGGGCGGCGCGTGTTCGATGCAGTCCTGGTGGCGCTGTCGTGGCGCTGGGCGCGTGCGCTCGTCCGCCTGCTCGGGACCCGGCGCCTGCAGCCCCAGTTGCGCTGGATCGTGGTGCTCGCCATCGCGGCGGCGTTCTGGCCGTCGTACCGGCTTGGAATCGAGCTCGGCACGCCGGGCACCACACCGTTCGACATGGCGCTTGCGATCGCATGGAGCGTCGGCGCGGCATGTGCCCTCGGCGCCGCGTGGCAGGCGAAGTTCCACCGGCTTGCCGCGCTGATTCTCGCCGGCGGCGCGGGCCTTGTCACCTGCGTCACGTTCGCCTGGTTCTCCGCACCGGATCTCGCGCTCACGCAACTCGCCGTCGAGGTCGTGACGACCGTGCTGTTGCTGCTCGGCCTGCGCTGGTTGCCCAAACGCGTGCCGTATCGATGGACGTGGGCCGGTGCGCGGGCCGCGCTTCCCGGCAGGACACGCGACCTCGCGATCGCGGTTTCCGCCGGCGGCGGCCTTGCCGCACTCGCGTATGCGGCGATGACGCGGCCGTTACCCGATACGGTGTCCAAATTCTTCGTCGAGCGCGCGTATACCGAAGGCGGCGGCACGAACGTCGTCAACGTGATCCTCGTCGATTTCCGGGGATTCGACACGCTCGGCGAGATCACGGTGCTTGCGGCGGTGGCGGTCGCCGCGTACTCGCTGCTGCGCCGCTTCCGCCCGGCACGCGAGAGCATCGAGCCGCCGCCGCAGCAGCAGGCGCAAAGTGATTCGATTGCCGCTGACGACGCGCGCGTGCCGGGTGTGCTGATGCGCGGGCTGTTCGCGCCGATCATCGTGTTCGCGATGTATCTGCTGTTCCGCGGTCACGATTTGCCGGGGGGCGGCTTTGCTGCAGGTATCGTGTTCGCGATCGGCATCATCCTGCAGTACATGGCCGGCGGCACACGGTGGGCCGAGGAGCGGCTCGTGCTGCGACCCGTGCGGCTGATGGGCATCGGCATCGGACTCGCGGCCGCGACCGGCGCGGGTGCGTGGCTCTTCGCGCATCCGTTCCTCACGTCGCACGTCGTGCACGTGTTCGTGCCGCTGATCGGCGACGTGCATTTGCCGAGCGCGTTCCTGTTCGACATCGGCGTCTTCTTCCTGGTCGTCGGTGCGACCAGCCTGCTGTTGATCGCCATCGCGCACCAGTCGCTGCGCGCGCGTCGCGCCGAGCGGGAGGATCAGTGACCGAGCTCGTCATCGCGGGCGCGATCGGCGTTCTTGCCGGCTCGGGGGTCTGGCTGCTGCTGCGACCGCGCACGTTCCAGGTTGCAATCGGCATCGCGATGCTTTCGTACGCGGTGAACCTGTTCATCTTCGCGATGGGCCGGCTGCGCATTGGCGCAGCACCGATCATCGCGCCTGGCAAGGTCGCCGATGCCGCGGCGTTCGCCGATCCGCTGCCGCAGGCGCTGGTGCTGACGGCCATCGTCATCGGCTTCGCGACGACCGCGCTGCTGCTCGTCGTGCTGCTCGCCGCGCGCGGCTTCAGCGGCACCGACCACGTCGACGGCCGGGAGCCGGAACAGTGAGCGCCGGTCGCGGCACATGACGTTCGCCGAGAACCTCGTGATATTGCCGATCGTGCTGCCGCTCGTGGCGGGTGCGATCACGCTGGTGCTCGATGAAGGACGCATGGCACTCAAGGCGGCGATCAGCGTGGGCGCCGCGCTGCTGCTCGTCGCAACCGCCGTTGTGCTGGTACGGCTGGCGGGCGAGTCGTTCGCCACTGTCTACCGCCTCGGCGGCTGGCCCGCGCCGTTCGGCATCGTGCTGGTCGTCGATCGTGTCGCGGCGATCCTGATCCTGCTCACCGCGGTGCTGGGCGTTGCTGCGCTGGTTTTCTCGCTCGCGCGCTGGCAGCGCGCGGGCCCGCGCTTCCACTCGCTGGTTCAGTTCCTGCTCATGGGCGTGAACGGCGCCTTCCTCACCGGCGACCTCTTCAACCTGTTCGTCTTCTTCGAGGTGCTGCTCGCCGCGTCGTACGGGCTGGCGCTGCACGGCTCGGGTGGCGTGCGCGTCGGCGCCAGCCTGCACTATATCGTCGTGAACCTCGCCGCCTCACTCCTGTTCCTGATCGGCGCGAGCCTGATCTACGGCGCGACCGGCACGCTCAACATGGCCGATCTCGCCCTGCGCTGGCACGTGGCGGCGGCGCCCGACCGCGCGCTGTTCGAGGCCGGTGCCGCGATCCTCGGCGTCGCGTTCCTCGTCAAGGCCGGCATGTGGCCGCTCTGCTTCTGGTTGCCCGGCGCGTACTCCGCTGCCAGCGCGCCAGCCGCGGCGCTGTTCGCCGTGCTGACCAAGGTGGGTGTGTATGCGGTGCTGCGCACGGGCCTGCTGTTCGCCGGCAGCGCCGAGGCGGCGCCGTCGACGGGCACGCCGTGGCTTGCGTACGGCGGCATGGCCACGATCGCGTTCGGCGCGCTCGGCGTCCTCGCGTCGCAGGACATGGGCCGGCTCGCGAGCTACAGCGTGCTCGTGTCGTCGGGAACGCTGCTCGCGGCGATCGCGATCGGCAGCACGCCGCTGACCGGGGCCGCGCTGTACTACCTCGTCGTGTCGACGCTCGCGCTTTCGGCGCTGTTCCTGCTGGTCGAGCTCGTCGAGCGAGGCCGTGGTCCGGGCGCCGATCTCCTGGCGGTCACGGCGGAAGCGTTCGGCGCCGGCGAAGGCGAAGGCGAGGAGGTCGAGGTCGGCACCGCGATTCCGGCCGCGACCGCGCTGCTCGGCTTGAGCTTCGCCGCGTGCGCGATCATGCTCGCCGGGCTTCCGCCGCTCGCAGGCTTCGTCGGCAAGTTCGCGATGCTGAACGCATTGCTCGAGACCGATCCGGTGCCGGCTGCGTCGTGGATGCTGCTCGCCCTTTTGATCGGCTCGGGAATGGCGACGATCATCGCGATGGCGCGCGCCGGCGTACGTCGCTTCTGGGCCTCGTCCGACGGCCGCGTGCCGCGCGTGCGCGCTATCGAACTCGCCCCGATCGTGCTGCTGCTCGGGCTTTGCGTTACCCTCACCGTCGGCGCGGGCAGGCTGATCGGCTATCTCGACGAGGGCGCGCGCGCGCTGCATGCACCGGGCGGTTACGTCGACCGGGTGCTCGCACGATGAGACCGCCGTTTCCGCTGCTGTGGCTCGCACTGGTTGCGATGTGGGTCGTGCTGAACGGCACGGTCGCACCCGGTCAGGTCATCGTCGGGATGCTCGTGGCGTTCGGCGCCGTTATCGCTCTGCGCGCGTTGCACGCGCCATCGAAACGCGCGCACCGGCCGGCCGCGGCGTTCGCGCTCGCGTGGATCGTGCTGCTCGATATCGCGCGCTCGAACGCCGCCGTCGCCGCGCTCGTGTTGCGCGGACGCAGGCGCGGTCATCACGCCGGATTCGTCGAGATCCCGCTCGAGCTTCGCCACCCGTCGGGGCTCGCCGTGCTCGCGTGCATCATCACGTCCACACCCGGCACGTCGTGGGCCCGATACGACTCGCGCTCAGGTGTGCTGACGATGCACGTTCTCGACCTCGTGGACGACGACGATGCGATACGCGCAATCAAGGACCGCTACGAGCGACGATTGATGGAGATCTTCGAATGACGAGTGCCTATTTGCCGATGGTGCTTCGCGTTGCCGAAGCGATGCTCGCGCTCGCCATGGTGTGCGCGGTGATCCGGTTGCTCCGCGGACCGCGCGCGCAGGATCGCGTGCTGGCGCTCGACACGCTGTACGTCGATGCGATGCTGCTGATGCTGACGTTCGGCATGCGCGAGGCGACGGCGTTGTACATCGAGATTGCGCTGGTGATCGCCATGCTCGGCTTCGTGTCGACCGCAGCGCTCGCGCGCTTCCTGCTGCGCGGCGAGGTGATCGAATGAGGGCCCGTCGATGAGCGCTTTCGCCCCATTGCCGCCGCTGGTTGCCGCGCTGGTCGGCGTGCTCGCGGTCCTCGGCGCAGCACTCGCACTCGTCGGCTCGTTCGGGTTGCTGCGGCTGCCGACGTTCTACGAGCGCGTGCATCCGCCCACGATGGGCACGACAGGCGGCGCCGGCCTGATCCTGGCTGCCTCGATGCTGCTCTTTTCGACGCTGGAGTCGCGGCTCGTGCTCCACGAAATCGTCATCGCCGTTTTCGTGGTGGTCACCACGCCCGTGACGTACATGCTGCTCATGCGCGCGGCCTTGCATCGCGACTGAATTGCTGGATGACGAACGCGAGCGCGACGCCGCCAAGCGCAATCGCACACACGGCCCACCAGCCGGCATGCGTGAGCGCAGCGCTTGCCACCACGGCACCGACGGCGTTCCCTCCCCACATGTGCGCCTGGAAAACCGTGTTCAGCCGGCTTCGTGCCTGCGCATGAACCGACGTGACGAGCGTCTGGTTCGCGACCATGGCCGCGCGCAATCCGCAATCGAGCAGCGCCGCGCCGGCGATGACGGCACCGATCGTCCGCGCGCCGAACGCGAGCACGACGAATGCAAGCGCCACCACGGCGATGCCTGACAAGACGACGCGCCGGGGCCCGTAGCGATCGATTGCACGTCCCGCGGGCCGTGCAATCAGGAGCCCGGCCGCACCGGGAATGCCGATCAACCCCGCTACGGTCGGGCCATAGCCGAATCGCGCGACGAGCAGGGCGGCGATCGTCGCCCAGAAGCCTCCATACCCAAGCGCGAGCAGGAACTGCACGATCGAGGCGCGGCGCACGAGCGGTTCGCCGCGGTAGAGTGCGGCGAGCGAGCCGAGGAGGTCGCGATAGCGGTGCGTCGTGTGCGCCGGCGACGCAGGCAGGCGCGTCCTGATGGCGGCGAACAGCGCCGTGAGCATCAGCGCCGATATCACGTACATCCAGCGCCAGCCGAGCGTCGCGGCAACGATTCCGCCCGCCACGCGACCGAACAGAATGCCGAGAAACAGTCCTGACATCACCGTGCCGATGGCCGCGCCGCGCGCACCCGGTGGCGCGAGCTCGACCGCCAGCGGAACGACGTACTGCGACAGGCTTGCGAAAACGCCGATGGCGAAACTTGCGAGCCAGAGGAACGGCAGTGAGGGCGCTGCCGCCATGGCGAGCACGGCCGCGATCAGCCCGAGCAGGTGCACGAGGATCAGACGCCGCTTGTCGATACGATCGCCGAGCGGGACCAGGAACAGGATGCCGGCGAGAAAGCCGGCGAACGACAACGTCGGTATCCATCCGACCGCCGCCGGCGTTGCCGCGAATTCGACACCGAAGTGTCCGAGCATCGGAGTCTGAAAATGCACGGTGCTCGCGGACGCGAATACGGTCACCGCGAGCAGCATCATCATCGGCAAGGCGAGCCCGGGTTGCGCACGAGCGATCGAGCGCCCCGATCGGCTGCGCGCGTCGAGCAGGCGCGCTCGCAGTGCTTAGTACGCGAGCTTCGCCACTGCACGCAGAGCGTCCGCCGTCGTGGATCCGAATCCGAAAAATTCGAGATAGGCGGGAATCTGCTCGTACAGCATGTCGGTGCCCACCTGGACCTCGCATCCGCGCTCGACGGCGGCGCGGAGAAACGGCGTCATCTGCTGCTTCATGACGACTTCCCCGACCAATGCGCCGGGCGAGAGCCGGCGCGTGTCGAGCGGCAACGGATCGTCGTCGTTCATGCCGAGCGGTGTCGCATTGACGACGATATCGTAACCGCCGGGGTCGTTCGACCCCGTGATCACACGCAGCCGCGGGTAGTGGCGCGTAAGCCGCATTTCGAGCGCCGCGGCGACGCCCGCATCGACGTCGAAGAGGCCGAGCCCGGCAACGCCTGCCGCCGCCAGCGACGCTGCGATCGCCGATCCGACACCGCCGCTGCCGACGACGAGCGCACGCGCACCCACAAGCGCGCGTCCCTTGCGCCGCACGCCGCGCACGAAGCCCTCGCCGTCGAACATGTCGCCGAGCAGCGAACCATCGGCCCGGCGCACGATCGCATTGCACGATCCCGCAATCAGCACCGTCGGCGTGGCTTCGTCGAGCAGGCCGACCGTCGTCACCTTGTGCGGCATCGTCACGAGCGCTCCGCGAATGTTCGTCAAGCGGAACAACCGGGGCAGGAACGCCTCGTAATCCTCGGCACGCACGCCCATCGGAACCACGACCGCATCGATTCCGGCGTGCTCGAACCACGGGTTGTAGATCATGGGCGCCTTGAACGCGTCGGTCGGATAACCGAGGTGCGCAATCAGCGTGGTCTTGCCGGAGATCATGCGTGAGGGAAAGGCGCAGGTGATCGCAACGGGTGAGTGGCGCGGCTCGCGGCTATGACATCATCACTACTATAACGTCAGCCCCAAAGGCCCGATAATCGTGATACGCATTGCAACGGAGGCGCCATGGCAACCACGCCGTGCATCATCACCGTAGCCATCACCGGCTCGCTGCCGCGCAAGAAGGACAACCCGGCCGTACCGATCTCGGCGGCCGAGCAGATCGAGTCCACGCACGAGGCATTCGAGGCGGGCGCTGCCCTCGTGCACATTCACGTGCGCAAGGAAGACGAGTCGCCCACGTCCGAGCCCGAGCGCTTTGCCGTGGTCGTCGACGGCATTCGCCGGCACTGTCCCGGCATGATCACGCAGATCTCGACCGGCGGGCGTTCCGGCGCGGGCAAGGAGCGGGGCGCGATGCTGTCACTTCGGCCCGACATGGCGTCGCTCGCGACAGGCTCGTGCAATTTCCCGACGCGCGTCTACGAGAATCCGCCCGATCTCGTCGACTGGCTCGCGGACGAAATGGTGCGCCATGGAATCAAGCCCGAGGTCGAGGCGTTCGACCTGTCGATGATCTTCAAGGCTTCCGCACTGCACCGCGAGGGGAGGATCAAGGGCCCGCTCCACGTGCAGTTCGTGATGGGCGTGAAGAACGCGATGCCCGTCGACCGCGACGTGTTCGAGTTCTACGTGCGAACGCTGCATCGTCTCGAGCCCGATGCGACCTGGACCGGTGCGGGGATCGGCAAGGACCAGCTGACGCTGGTGCGCTGGTCGCTCGAGCTCGGGGGTCACTGCCGCACGGGCCTCGAGGACAACGTGCGCATGGATCGCGCAACGCTCGCACCGTCGAATGCCGCACTCGTGCGCCAGGTTGCGCAACTGTGCGGCGAGTACGGCCGGCGGCCGGCAAGCGTCGCCGAAGCGCGCAGCCTCCTTCGGCTGCCGGAGGCGTCTGCCACGCCGCACGCGTGACGTCAATCGGCACGCCGCGGCGAGCGCCCACGTTTCAGGCGTGGAACTCGCGCCCGGCGCTGACCTTCGCCACGTAGCCGGCGCGAATCGCGAAGTCGCCGAAACGCTCGCTCGGCCCGCGCTCTGCCGCGTAGCGCTGCAGGATCGGCGTGAGCTCGGCGAGAATTTCCGGTTCGGACAGGCCGCTGCGATAGAGCTTGTTCAGCCGCTCGCCTGCGAACCCCCCGCCGAGATACACGTTGTACTTCCCGGGCGATTTGCCGACGAAGGCGATCTCGGCCAGATACGGGCGTGCGCAGCCGTTCGGGCAGCCGGTCATGCGCACGGTGATGGCGTCGTTCGCGAGGCCGCACGCGGCGAGGACCTGCTCGAGCTTCCCGATGAGGCTCGGCAGGTAACGCTCGCTCTCGGCCATGGCGAGGCCGCACGTGGGCAATGCGACGCAAGCCATGGCATTGAGGCGCAGCGCCGAGCGCCCGTCGCCGTCGGCAAGGCGATGGCGCGCGAGCAACGATTCGATCTGCGGACGCTTCGCCGGATCGATGTTGGCGATGATCAGGTTCTGATTGGCCGTCAGGCGAAAGTCGCCATCGTGGATCTTCGCGATTTCGCGCAGTCCCGTCATGAGTTCGCAATCCGGCGTATCGCGCACGCGGCCGTTCTCGATGAACAGCGTCAGGTGCAGCTTGCCGTCGATGCCGTCGGTCCATCCATAGCGGTCACCGTTGGTCTCGAAATGAAACGGCCGGGCAGCTTCGAGCCGATAGCCAAGCCGTGACGCGAGCTCGCCCGTGAACCAGTCGATGCCCCGGTCGTCGATCGTGTATTTGAGTCGCGCGTGCTTGCGGTCGCTGCGATCGCCGAAATCGCGCTGGACCGCGACCACCTGCTCGGTGACCGCGAGCACCTGATCCGGCGTGCAGAAGCCGATCACATCGGCGAGACGCGGATACGTCGCCGGCTCGCCGTGCGTCATTCCCATCCCGCCGCCGACGCTGACATTGAAGCCTGCGAGCCGGTCGCCGTCGACGATCGCGATGAAGCCGAGGTCGTGCGCGCGCACGTCGACATCGTTGCTCGGCGGCACGGCGATGGCGATCTTGAATTTGCGCGGCAGGTACGTGCGGCCGTAGATCGGCTCGTGATCCGGCTCGCCACCGGCCACCAGCCGGTCGTCGAGCCAGATTTCGTGGTACGCGCGCGTGTTCGGCGTCAGGTAGTCGCTGATCCGGCACGCCCAGTCGAATACCTCGCGATGCAACGCCGACCGATACGGGTTGGGGTTGCACATCACATTGCGATTCACGTCGCCGCACGCGGCGATCGTCGTCAGCAGCGTACGGTTCACCGACGCGATCGTGTCCTTGAGCAGCGTCTTGGCGATGCCGTGAACCTGGAACGACTGGCGCGTGGTGAGGCGCAGCGAGCCGTTGGCATGGGTACGGGCCAGCTCGTCGAGCACCAGCCATTGCGCCGGCGTGACGACGCCGCCCGGCGCGCGCACACGGACCATGAACGAGTAGAGCGGCTCGAGCTTCTTGCGGCGGCGCTCGTCGCGCACATCGCGGTCGTCCTGCTGGTAGCTGCCGTGGAACTTGATCAGTTGGGTGTCGCTGTCGGCGAGCGCGCCGGTGATCGGATCGGCGAGGCTCGCGACAATCGAGCCGCGCAGGTAATCGCTGGCCTCCTTGATGCGCTCGACGGGCGAGCGGCTGGCAGCTTCGTCCTCCTTCACGCTTCGTGTCCTTCCGCGGCAACCGGCACGCCGGTCAATACACGTCGCGCTGGTAGCGGCGCGTGCGCTGCAACTCCTGCACGTGCTGTGTGGCGCGCTCGATCGACAGATGTCCGTGCTCGGCGACGATGTCGATCAGCGTCTGGTGCACGTCGCGCGCCATGCGCTCGGCATCGCCGCACACGTAGAAATGCGCGCCGTCCTCCAGCCACGCGTAGAGCTCGCGTGCCTGCGCGCGCATGCGTTGCTGCACGTATGTCTTGGGTGTGCGGTCGCGTGAAAACGCGACGTCCATGCGCGTGAGTACGCCGTCCTTCAGATGCTGCTGCCATTCGCGCTGGTACAGGAAGTCGGTGGCGAAGCGCTGGTCGCCGTAGAACAGCCAGTTCCTGCCGGTGGCGCCGATCGCTTCACGCTCCTGCACGAAGGCGCGGAACGGGGCGACACCGGTGCCGGGTCCGACCATGATGATCGGCGTGGCGGGATCGGCGGGAAGCTTGAAGTTCCGGTTCGCTTCGATGTAGATCGGAACCGCGTCGCCTTCGGCGATGCGTTGCGCAACGAACGTCGACGCCACGCCGTGGCGCTGGCGTCCATGGCTTTCGTAGCGGACCGCGACCACCGTTGCGTGGAGTTCGCCGGGATTGGCCTTGAGGCTCGACGCGATCGAGTACAGCCGTGGGGGCAGCCTGCGCAGCATGCCGAGCAGGTCGGACGCAGCGAGGCCGCGGACCGGAAACTCGGTGACGAGGTCGATCAGGTGGCGTCCGCGCAGATAGGTCCACAACGCTTCGCCGGCCTCGTCGGCCAGCATCGCGCGGAGCACCTGCGCATCGCTGAGCTCGGCGTACCGCTCGACGAGCGGCCGCGTGAGCGTCGTGATTTCATACCGGTGCGCGAGCGCGAATTGCAGCGTCGTCGTTTCGTTGCCGTCGTCGACGGCGCTCGACGCGTCGAGGCCGAGCGTTTCGATGAGCTCGGCGACGCCTGCGGGGTCGTTCGCTGGCAGGATGCCCACCGAATCGCCGGGCTCGTAATTGAGCCCCGACCCTTCGAGCGCGAGCTCGAGATGCCGCACTTCCTTGGCCGAGCCATGCCCGCTCAGGTTGATATTCGCCACGGCCGTGGCCGGAAACGGATTCCTTTTCGAATAGAGCGGCGTGACCTTCGCATGCGCCAACGCGACGCGGCGATCGGCTTGCGGCTCGCTTCGCTTCGCGTCGCTGGCAAGCGCATCGAGCACGCCGTCGATCCATCGCGCAGCGGCCTCGTCGTAGTCGACGTCGCAGTCGGCACGCGGATGGATGCGTTCGGCACCCAGCGATTGCAGCCGCGCGTCGAAGTCGCGCCCGGTCTTGCAGAAATGCTGGTAACTCGAATCGCCGAGTGCCAGCACCGCGTAGCGCAGCCCGCTCAGCCGTCCCGCCTTTCGGCCATGCAGGAATTCGTAGAATTCCTTGCCGTTGTCGGGGGGCTCGCCTTCGCCCTGCGTGCTGACGACGATCAGCAGTTTCTTCTCGGCACGAAGATCGCCGGGACGATACTCGTCCATCGGCTTGACGCGCACCTTGAGGCCGCGCGCCTCGGCCTGGGCCTTGGCCTGCACGGCGATGCGCTCGCCGTTGCCGGACTGCGAGCCGTACACGATCGTGAGGATCGATTCGTCGCTCGTGCCGGTGTCGGCCGGCGGCCGGTGCACGACGGTACGATGGGCAGCCGCCAGCCCCGCGAGGTAACCGCCGACCCAGATGAGCTGCTCCGGCGACAGCGGCTCGACGAAGCGGTCGAGCGCGTGCCGTTGTTCGTCGGTGAGAAGGGTGGCGGGCACGCCGCGGTTGCCGGCCGGCTCTTCGAACGTGCGCACGTTTTCCAGTTGCTCTATGGGACGCATGCGCCAATGATGCGGCCGCCGCATCGCAACCGGAAGGAATGAAGGGCTATGTATTCATAGCCGGAAAAGATATCGGGGCGTATCCGGCGACGGTCGCCGGCGTCGCCCGATCGGCCTCCAGGTTGCAGCAGGACGATACGCAGGATCGGTACGAGGGCCGCGGCACTTCAGCGCCGCGATGCTGCCGCGCACCCGCATATAATGAGCAAACCTTATTATATGAACGCCCGATGAAACGGCAGCCCTGCAACCTCGGATTCCTCGTCGCCGACATCGCGCGCCTGATGCGCCGCACGTACCGGCAGCGACAGCAGCGCAGCGAGCTCACTGTGGCGCAGGCGCGCACGCTCGTGCATGTCGCCCGGCGTGAAGGAGTGCGCCAGGTGGACCTGGCCGAAACGCTCGAGGTACAGCCGATCACGCTTGCGCGGCTGATCGACCAGCTCGCGCGGGCGGGGCTCGTCGAGCGTCGTCCCGATCCAACCGACCGGCGTGCCTACCTCGTCTACCTGACGCGCGCGGCGGGCCCGCAGCTGTCGGCGATCGAGGACGTGGCGGCGTCGATACGCGCCGATGCGCTGCGCGGTCTGGATGCGCGCGAGGCGGCCCTCGTCATCGACGCACTGCAGAAGATCCACGCGAACCTCGCCGGCGGTTGAGCTGCACGTCGCTGCGGCTGCGCGCACGCGGCGACGGCGATCTGACGTAACGGATGGCACCACGTTCCGGGGTCGCTCAGGCGGCTGTCCATCCGCCACCGAGTGCGTTCATCAGATCGACGGTGAACGTGAGCAGCGACTGGCGATTGCGCACCAGCGCCAGCTTCGCGTCGTTCAGCGTGCGTTGCGCATCGAGCACTTCGAGGTATGCCGAGTAGCCCGCCTCGTAGCGCTGCGTTGCCAGACGCAGGCTTTTGTCGGCGTAGTCGACCCGGGCGGCAAGGTCCTGCTCGGTTTGCGCGGCAAGTCCGACATTGGACAGCGCATCCGACACTTCGCGAAACGCGGTTCGCAGCGCCTGCCCGTAGAGGATCGCCGACTGGCGTGCACGGGCCTCGGCCTGTTCGGTGCGCGCGGCGTAGCGTCCCCAGTCGATCACCGGCCCGATCAGCCCGACGCCGATCGACCAGATGTCTGCGCCGGGCGAGAGAATGTGCGCGAGATTGTCGCTCTGCAATCCCAGCGAGGCGGTCAGGCTGATCGTCGGCAACTGCGCCGCACGCGCAACGCCGATCTGCGCGTTGGCAGCGACGAGCGACGCTTCCGCCTGGCGCAGATCGGGCCTCCGTTCGAGCAACGCCGACGGCAACCCGGCAGGCGGTAACGGCGGCGTGGGTATCGCGCGCAGGTCGGCCGGCGGCAGCTCGAGCGCCGGTTCACCTGAAAGCACACCGAGCTGGTGCATCGAGACCGCGCGCTCGCGCCGCAGCTCCTTGAGCTGTGCCGCGAGTTGCGCGCGGTTGCCCTGCGCCTGGTACACGTCGAGCTCCGACGCGATGCCGCCTTCGGAGCGGCGGCGTGTGATTGCGACCGAATCCTCGGCGGCCGTCAGGCTTTCCGCCGACACCGCGATCTGCGCATCGAGCGAGCGCACGTTGAAATAGGTCCGCGCGATGGCCGCTGTAAGCGTGAGCTCGACGACGCCGCGCGCATAGTCGGTGGCCATGTACTGCGCCTGGGCCGCCTCGCGCAGGCGCCGCAGACGTCCCCAGAAGTCGAGCTCGAACGCCGTGTTGGCGGACAGCGCGAAGTTGCCGAGTGCGGAGACGGCACCCGCGCGCACCGAAGGCGTCTGCGTGCTCGAGCCCGAGCGCGACACGACGCCCGACGCGTCGATCTCCGGCAACAGCGTGGCATTCGCTTCGCGGCGCAGCGCCGCGGCTTCCTCGATGCGCGCAATGGCAAGGCGCACGTCGCTGCCTTGCGCAAGCCCCGCATCGATCAGCCGATCGAGCGTCGCATCCTGGTACAGGCGCCACCAGTCGGCCGGAACGGCGGGGAGCGTGGTTCCCGCCGGCTCGCTTTCGGCGTAGGCCTTCGGCACGTCGAGGTCGGGCCGGCGATAGTCGGGTCCTACCGGCGCGCACGCCGCCAGCCCGGCCATCGCGCACGCGACGACGATCCCGCGCATCACGCGGGCTTGCCCGTGAGCGTCGGCTCGGTGTCCGCCGGGGCAGGGCGTTCGGCCTTCCGCGGACGCGAGAACAGCGTGAAGAACAACGGCACGAAGATCGTCGCGACGAACGTCGCGAGCAGCATGCCGCCGACCACGCCTGTTCCCATCGAGCGCCGCGCCGCGGCACCCGCGCCCGACGCGAACGTGAGCGGCAGAACGCCGAACACGAACGCGATCGACGTCATGACGATCGGCCGGAAGCGCAGGCGTGCGGCCTGCATGGCCGCGTCGATCGGTGGCATGCCGGCAAGCAGGCCCTGCTGTGCGAATTCGACGATCAGGATCGCATTCTTCGCCGACAGGCCGATCAGCACGACGAGGCCGATCTGGAAATAAATGTCGTTCTCCATGCCGCGCAACCACACGAGCGACAACGCGCCGAGCACCGCGAATGGAACCGCGAACACCACGGCGGCCGGCAATCTCCAGCGCTCGTACAGCGCGGCGAGGATCAGGAACACCATGATGATGGCGAAGCCGAATGCGAAAAGCGACGCGCGGCCGGTGCGCTTCTCCTGGAATGCCTGTCCGGTCCACTCGAGCGTGTAGCCGGCAGGCAGCACGCTCGCGGCGACCTCTTCGGCGGCCTTGATCGCGTCACCGGAGCTGACCCCCGGCTTGCCGCTGCCGAGCACCTTCGCCGCGAGGAAGCCGTTGTAGCGTTCGACCTGCTCGGGGCCGACGATGCTCGTGGTGCGCACCAGCGCTTTCAGCGGAATCATTTCGCCGCTCGTGTTCGAGCGCACGTAGACCGCGCCAAGATCGTCGGGCTGCGCGCGATAGGGCGCGTCGGCCTGCACCTGCACGCGGTACGTGCGCCCCGACATGTTGAAATCGTTGACGTACAGCGCACCGATCGTGCTCTGCAGCGCGTCGAACACGTCCGACACCGGGACGCCGAGCGCCATCGCCTGCTCGAGATTCACCTCGACATAGACCTGCGGCACGCTCGGGCGGTAGAACGTGTTGATGCCGGTCAGGCGCGGGTCGCGCGCGAGCGCCGCCGTGTACGACTGCACGACGTCGGCAAGTCGCTGTGCGCTCGAATCGACGCGCGCCTGCACGTACGCCTCGAAGCCGCCGGCGGTGCCGAGGCCGCGAATGGGCGGCGGGTTGAAGCCGATCGCGACGCCGTCGGGCAGTTGCTGGCCGAGGCGCGACATCTCGCTGGCAATCTCGAGGGCCGTCTTGTCGCGCTTCTCCCAATCCTTCAGCAGCAGGAACGTCGTGCCCGAATTGGGCTTGTTGCCGCCGCCGATCAGGTCACGGCCGGGGGCGACGAAGATGTGCTCGATGGCAGGGTCGGCGGCAAGGCCGCGCTGCAGCTGCGCACCTGTCGCATCGGTGCGCTGCAGTGTCGCCGCGTCGGGCAGCATGATCGCGCCGAACAAGTAGCCCTGGTCCTCCGATGGGACGAAGCTCCCGGGCACGTGGGCGAACAGCACGCCAACCAGCGCCAGCACGCCGAGGAAGGCTGCACCCGCCAACAGCCGGCGCCTGATCGCCAGCCCGATCATCCACAGGAACGCCGCCGTGAGCTTCGCGAAGCCGACGTTGAACGGATGGAACACGCGCGACTCGTGCTCGCCTGCCTTGAGCAGCAAGGCGCAAAGCGCCGGCGTGAGCGTCAGTGCCGTCAATCCGGAAAGCAGCACCGAGATCGCCACCGTGACCGCAAACTGCCGATAGAGCTGACCGGCGATGCCGCCGAGGAAGGCGACGGGGACGAACACCGCGCAAAGCACGAGGACGATCGCGAACACGGCGCCCGACACTTCGTGCATCGATGCGATGGCGGCGTCCTTCGCGCCCATCTTCTGCTCGCGCATCAGCCGCTCGACGTTCTCGAGCACGACGATCGCGTCGTCGACGACGATGCCGACGGCGAGCACCATCGCGAACAGCGTCAGCGTGTTGATCGAGAAATGCAGCGCGTACAGGCCGGCGAACGTTCCGATCAGCGACACCGGGACGGCGATCATCGGAATCAGCGTCGCTCGCCAGTGCTGGAGGAAGATGAACACGACGAGCAGCACGAGCACCGCCGCTTCGCCGAGCGTCTTCAGCACCTCCTTGATCGACGCGTCGATGACGCGCGTCGTGTCGAACGGGATGATGTAATCCATCCCCTGCGGAAACGCCGTTTTCAATTCCTGCACGCGCGCCTTCACGGCGGCGCCGACGTCGAGCGCATTGGCGCCCGTCTGCAGGAACACCGCCATCCCGACCGCGGGCTGGCCATCGACGGTGGTGCTGATGTCGTAGCTTTGCGCGCCGAGCTCGACCCGCGCGATGTCGCGAATGCGCAGGACGCCGGCGGGCCCGCCGGCGCGAACGACGATGTCGCCGAACTGCTCCGGCGTCACGAGGCGCCCTCGTGCGGTCACCGTGTAGACGAGCGACTGTCCCGCCGGCGCAGGCTCGGCGCCGATCTTGCCCGCCGCGTATTGCTGATTCTGCGAGCGGATCGCCGCGGCAACGTCGGTCGGTGTCACACCGAGGCGCGCCATGCGGTCGGGCTGCAGCCAGATGCGCATCGCGTAGCCCGATCCGAACAGCGTCACGTCGCCGACGCCGGGCACGCGCTTCAGCTCGTCGATCATGTTGACGGTCGCGTAGTCGGCCATGAACGTCGTCTTCTGCGCACCCGAACGCGAAACGAGCCCGACGACGAGCAGGATGTCGTTGGATCGCTTCTGGACGATGACGCCGTTGCGGCGCACTTCCTCGGGCAATCGCGGCAGCGCGATCTGCACGCGGTTGTTCAGCTGGAACACCGCGGTGTCGATGTTCGTGCCGACCTCGAACGTCGCCGTGATGCCGACGGTGCCGTCGGCGGCGGCGCTCGAGTTGAAATAGATCATGTTCTCGACGCCCGACAGCTGTTCCTCGATCGGCGCCGCCACCGTTTTCGCGAGCGTTTCGGCGCTCGCACCCGGGTAGCTCGCGGTGATCGTGACGATTGGCGGCGCGATGTCGGGATACTGCGCGACCGGCAGGATCTGCGATGCGATGACGCCGGCGAGCGCGATGATGATCGCGATGACGCTCGCGAAGATCGGCCGCTCGATGAAGAAGCGCGAAAAATTGCCCATCGGCGTCGACGCTCAGCGCGGCTTGGCGGGTGCAGCGCGTGCTTCTGCCGGCGCTGCGGGTGACACGGCCGCCTGCGCCGATGCATCGCTCGCCGCGCGCGCCTCGATCGCCGCGCCCGGGCGCAGCTTCATCAGGTTGTCGACGATCACGAGATCGCCGGGCGCGAGGCCGCCCGTCACGATCCAGTCGCTGCCGAGCCACGTCGTCGCTTGCACCGGACGCTGGACCGCCTTGCCGTCGGCGCCGGCGATCCACACGGTGCGCTCACGCTCGGTCTGCGTGAGCGCCGCCTGCGGGACGAGGAACGCGTCCTGCGCACCGGCGAGCACGCGCACCTTGACGAATTGACCCGGGAGCCAGCGCAGGTCGGGGTTCGCGAACTCGGCGCGCAGTTGCACGGTGCCGATCTTCGGGTCGACGCTCGACCCCGTGAAGTTGAGCCGGCCGTTGCCGGGTGCAACCGCGCCGTGGCTGTCGACGATGTTGACCTGCGTCGTTCCAGCGCTGTCGCGAATGCGCTCGAAATCGGCCTCGGCGATCGAAAAGCGTATCCACAAAGGATCGACCTGCGTGATCGTGGTCAGCAGGTCGGTGTTCGCCGCGACGAGGCTGCCCTCGGAGCGAACGGAGCGGCTGGTGATGCCGCCGATCGGCGCCTTCAGGTTCGTGTACGAAAGATTGAGCTCGGCCTCGGCGAGCTTCGCCTGCGCGCCCTCGATCGCCGCCGCCGACTCCTTCACGGCCGACACCGCGGTGTCGTACTCGCGGCGGCTGATTGCCTTGGTATCGGCCAGCGCCTTCAGCCGATCGGCCTCGCGCTGCGCGAGCTCCTGCCGCGCGCGCTCCTGCGACAGCGCCGCCCGGGACTGCGCAACGGCAAGCACGAACGGTGCACGATCGATGCGGAAGAGCGGCTGTCCCGCCGCGACCTTCGCGCCTTCGTTGTACAGGCGCTTCTCGAGAATGCCGGCGACGCGCGGTCGGATCTCGACCTCGCGCGAGCCTTCCGCCTGGCCGACGGCTTCGAGCACCAGCGGCACGCGTTGCAACGCCATGCGCTTGACGGTGACCGCGAGCGGGGGTGCTGCGGCCGTCGCCGCCTGCGCGTCGCTGGGGCCGTCGCGCTTCCCGCAGCCGGCGACGGCGAGAAGCAAGACCGCCATGGCGAGCATGGGTGCGGCGCGAGCAGCGTTTGCAACGGGACGTGAATTCATCGACGGAGAGGCGGAACGATCGGCAGCGGCATTATATATACGTTGCATACGATATATGCCGCATACGGACGCCGGCGTGAAGCATGACAGAATGCCCCGCTTGCACGAGCCCTGGCGCAGCCCGGCGCTCGTTCCTTGCATGAAAGGCCCTGTCAGCATGAACGCGAAACCGGCGCAGCCCGCATCGGGCGACTTGTCCGCCGAAGGCGACATCAACCTTTCGCCGCGGCGCAAGCAGTGGGAGGCGGAACGGCTTGCGCCGGCGACGCGGGCGCTGCTCGCCGAGGACGCAAAGTACTTCCTGCACCAGTCGCTGTCGACGCCATGCTTCAACGCCCTCGCTTCGGCATCGGGCATCTGGCTGGAGGACGTCGAAGGCCGGCGCTACATGGATTTCCACGGCAACAGCGTCCACCAGGTCGGCCACGGTCATCCGCGCGTCGTGCAGGCCGTCAAGGATGCGCTCGACACGTTGCCCTTCTCGCCGCGACGCTTCACCAACGAAGCGGCGGTGACGCTCGCGCGCCGGCTCGTTGAGCTCGCGCCGGGCAACCTCGCGAAGGTGCTGTTTGCGCCCGGCGGCACCAGCGCGATCGGCATGGCGCTGAAGCTCGCGCGCGTCGCCACGGGCCGGCACAAGACGGTATCGATGTGGGACGCGTTCCACGGTGCGTCGCTCGACGCGATTTCGGTCGGCGGGGAGGCGCTGTTCCGCCGCGGCATGGGGCCGCTTCTCCCTGGTACCGAACATGTGCAGCCCTGCGACCCGCGCGCGTGCCATTTCGGGTGCGGCGGAACGTGCAACGCACGCTGCGCCGAGTACGTCGACTACGTGCTCGGCAAGGAAGAGGACGTCGCCGCCGTCGTCGTCGAGACGATCCGCTCGACCGACGCGCAGATTCCGCCGCGTGCCTATTACGAGACGCTGCGCCGCGCCTGCGACCGCCATGGCGCGCTGCTGATCCTCGACGAGATTCCGATCGGCCTCGGGCGCACGGGGGCGATGTTCGCGTTCGAGCACTACGGCATCGTTCCCGACATGGTGGTGCTCGGCAAGGGACTCGGCGGCGGCGTCTTCCCGATGGCCGCGCTGATCGCACGTGACGGGCTCGACGTCGCCGCCGAGCGCGCACTCGGTCACTACACGCACGAGAAAAGCTCGCTCGGCTGCGCGGCGGCGCTCGCAACGCTCGACGTCATCGACGACGAGCGGCTGCTCGAGCGTGCGAATCGTCTGGGTGCCCATGCGCTGGGCCGCTTGCGCGAGATGCAACAGCGGCTGCCGATCGTCGCCGACGTGCGCGGCATCGGTCTGCTGCTCGGCATCGAGCTGGTGGACCCGGCCCGCGGTGCGCCGGCGCGCGACGCCGCGGAGCGCGTCCTCTACGACTGCCTTGCCCAGGGCCTGTCGTTCAAGGTGGGACAGGGGAACGTGCTGGTGCTTTCGCCGCCGCTCGTCATCGCCGACCAGGACCTCGATCGGGCGCTCGACATCGTCGAGGCGGCCCTTCGCACCGCGAGCCGATGAAGATCGTGCGCACCGACGCCGAGCTCGAGCTGCCGCGCGTCGATCGCCGGCTGCGCGAGTACGGCGCAACGCTCGTCGTGCTCCCCGAGACGACCAGCACCGACGAGCTCGCGCACGCTGTGCGCGACGCCGACCTGCTCCTCATGTGCTACGCATCGATTCCCGCGCGCGTCATCGACGGGGCGACGCGGCTCAAGGGCATCGTCAAGTACGGCGTGGGCATCGACGCCATCGATATCGATGCGGCCATGCGCAGGGGCATTCCGGTCGTCAACGTGCCCGAGTACGCGGAGGAAACGGTCGCCGAAGGCGCGCTCGCGCTGATGCTTGCGCTGGCGAGGCAGTTCAAGCCGATCGAGCGCGAGATGGAAACCGTCGGCTGGGCATGGCCGACGTCGCGCTGGCTGGCGGCCGATCTCGCAGGCAAGACGCTCGGCCTGGTCGGCGTCGGGCGCATCGGCACGAGCGTCGCGCGGATGGGCGGGCAGGGCTTCCGGATGAAAGTGCTGGGTTTCGATCCGTACGTCGACGCGCCGACGATGGCGCGCGTCGGCGTGCAGAAGTGCGATGCGTTGCGCGACATGCTGGCGCGCTGCGACATCGTGTCGGTGCATGCGGTGCTGTCGGCCGAGACGCGGCACCTTCTGGGGGAGCGCGAGCTCGGCTGCATGAAGCGCAGCGCGTATCTGGTGAACGTGTCGCGCGGTGCGCTCGTCGACGAGGCGGCGCTCGTCCGCGCGCTCGAGCGCAAGCAGATCGCCGGTGCGGCGCTCGACGTGTACGGCCAGGAACCGCTTGCCCGCTCGGGCCATCCGTTGTCGCCGCTCTACGCGATGGACAACGTCATCCTGTGGCCGCACCTCACGTTCTACACCGCCGAGGCGATGCAGCGCCTCGAGGAAGAGACGCTCGAACGCTGCTTCGAGATCCTCGAGGGGCGGCCGGTACTCGTCAAATCGCATGACCCGCGGCTGCGGGCACAGCGTGCCGGCGTGCGCTTCACCGGCTGACTCCGCGAATCGCGCACCGCGGCATCCGGCACCCGAGGCCGTTACGGCTGGCGGGGGTCGGGAAACACGTCGTGCATGATGAAATCCTCGAGTCCGGCGTTGTCGCCCGGGCGCGCGGAAAGCGTCACGCGGCGTCCGAGCCGCTGCGACACCCAGACGAAATCACCGCTGATCGCTTCGCGGATGATCGCAATCATCTTGCGCACGACCGCGACGCGAATGTCGGGCGCGTCGCCTTTGCGCACGTCGATCAGCAGCTTCGCCTTGCGCCGGATGGCAGGGTCGAAGCCGAAAAAATAGAACTGCGCACTGTCGTAGCCGAGCTCGGTGATCTGGAAAAGTCCGCCGGCGTTGCGCTCATCGTTGCCGAACGTCGGCGTGCGGTCGAGCCCGAGGTTCGCCGCGACGATCCGGTCGCGACGTGCGATATCGCTTGCGGCGTTTCCTCCCGCGCTGGCCTCGGCGGCCGGCGCTTCGCCGCGGGCGCGCCGCTGCGCGTCGACATAGGAGGCAAGATCGGTGGCCGGCGGCGGCGGCATCGGTGCAGGCTCGGCGGGTGGGGGCGGTGACGCATTCGGCGCAGGTGCGGGTTGCGGCGCCACGGGCGCCGGCGTCGCCTCGACGGGCGGCAACGGCGCCGCGCGCGGCGCCTGCTGCGCGACCATTGGCGGTGGCACGCGCTTCGGCGGCGCCGCTTTGTGCCGCACCGGTGGCGAAGGCCGCGGTGCGGCCGGGGGGGACGCGCGCTCGGGCGGCGCAACGGGTGCGGCGGGTGCCGCGCTCGCAACGGTGTTGCTGCGGGGAGTGAGCTCCACTGCCAGCGCGCTCGCCGCCTTCGTCTGCTGCGGCTCCATCAGTGCACGCAGATGCGGCAGGACGATCCACAGCACGCCGACGTGCACGAGAATCGAGACGACGAACGCGATGCGGATCGTCGGAATCGTGACGACGTCGTGCCGGCGCTGTCCGTTCATGGACAAGGGCCTGTCAACGGTAGCGGCGTTGGCCCGCGGCTTTGCCCGCCGTGCCGTCAGCGATTCACCGCACGCAGCGCGTGCGGTGCGTAACGTGCGCCGGCGGCCGCACCGGGCGCGAGCACGCGATTGATGCGCGCCCGATCGTCGTCTGTCAGTTGCACGGCGAGCGCACCGGCGTTCTCTTCGAGATAGCGCCGCCGTTTCGTTCCGGGAATCGGCACGATGTCGTCGCCCTGCTCGAGCACCCACGCGAGCGCAAGCTGTGCCGGAGTACAGCGATGCTCGGCGGCGATGGCCTCGATATCGTCGACAAGGCGCAGGTTGTCGCGGAAGTTCTCGCCCTGGAAGCGCGGCGAATTGCGTCGATAATCGTCAGGCTCGAGGTCGTCGATGCTCCTGATGCGGCCGGTGAGAAAGCCGCGTCCGAGCGGACTGTAGGCGACGAAGCCGATGCCGAGCTCGCGCACCGTGGGCAGGATCTCGTCTTCGGCGTCGCGGCTCCAGAGCGAGAATTCGGTCTGCAATGCCGCGATCGGATGCACGGCGTGCGCACGGCGCAGCGTCTGCGGCGCCGCTTCCGACAGCCCGAGCCAGCGCACCTTGCCTTCCCGCACCAGATCGGCCATTGCGCCGACGGTATCTTCGATCGGCGTCTCGGGGTCGACGCGGTGCTGGTAGTAGAGGTCGATGACGTCGACGCCGAGGCGCGCGAGGCTCGCATCGCAGCATTGACGCACGTACTCGGGTCGCCCGTTGACCCCCTTGAACGTGCCGTCGGGATTGCGCACGTTGCCGAACTTCGTAGCGATCACCACGTCGTCGCGGCGACCGCGAAGCGCGCGGCCCACCAGCTCCTCGTTGCGCCCGCCACCGTACATGTCGGCGGTGTCGAAGAAATCGATGCCGAGCTCGAGCGCGCGCTGGATCGTGGCGACGGACTCGGCTTCGTCGCGTCCGCCGTAGAAATCGGACATGCCCATGCAGCCGAGACCGATCGTCGACACTTCGAGGCCCTGCCCGAGCTTGCGCTTTTCCATGCGTATCCTCCGTGGTGCGTGAACCGTGCGCGTGCGCTAGCGGGGCTTGACGAAGCGCAACGCGAACTTGTCGGTGGGCACCTTCGGACGATTCGACGATTCGTCGCGCGGATCGGCGGGATTGCGCAGGAAATCGCCTTCTTGCTCGACGACGAACCCGGCCTTGCGCACCTCGTCGACGACGACCGCTTCGTCGATGCGATGCAGCGTCCTGCCTTCCGAAATGCCCTTGCCCGCGCGGCTCGAATGATCGATCACGACGAAGTGCCCGCCGGGTTTGAGCGCGGCGAAGAGGTGCGCGTTCATTGCGGCGCGGTCCACGGGCTGATAGGTGAGGTCGTGGTAGTTGAGCACCAGCGTGACGAGGTCGAGCGGCGGGGCGCCGGGGGGCACCGGATCGTCGAACGGCCGCTCGACGAGGATGAAATTCGCCTGCGGATGCTCGGCGAGGCGCTTGACCAGCGTGGCGCCCGGTCGCGGCGTCTGCGCGAACAGCGTTCCTGCCGGACCCACGGCGAGCGCCAGGAGTTGCGACGTGTAGCCGCCCCCGGAAGACACGTCGAGCACGCGCATGCCGGGCTTCACCTGCGCGAAGCGCAGGAACTCGGCGGGCTTGCGCTCGGCGTCGAGCAGCCGGTCCTGGTCGGTATGCAGCGGATTGGCAACCACTCCCGCATAACGCGCGGCGTCGGTGCCCGGATCGGCAGGCGAGAGCGACGTGCACGCAGCCAGCAGCACGACAGCGGCGCACGCCACGCGTGCATGAATCGTCGAACAGTGGAATTTTCGCATCAGCGGGCTCGCTCGAAACGCAACGCGACAGTGTAGCCCCTCGCGTTGCACGCTTCGGCGGCACGTGCGTCGGCGTTTCGCCGACACGCATATCGGTTCATCGGCCGTGGCGCGGCGGGCCGAAGATGTTTGAGATGAGCGTGCAGCCGTCGGGTGCTGCATCGTCTTGGAGACAACGATGAATCGTGACCAGGTGGAAGGCACGGCGAAGGACGTGGCGGGTAAGGTGCAACGCAAGGTCGGTGAAGCGACCGGCAACGTGAGCCAGCAGATCAAGGGCGGGGCGAAGCAGGTCGAAGGCAAGGTGCAGCGCGGCGCGGGCAACGTCGAAAAGGCGTCCGACAAGGCCGCCGACGACGCGCTCGAGTAGCCGGCGGCGTCAGGCGGCAACGGCCGCGTGGCGATTGTCCGCGGCCCGGTCTGCAGGCAATCGGTGTTCGACGCGCGATTGCCTGCCGTTGTCGATGCACGCAACAATCAGGCAGCGCGAGCGGCGCGTGTCACAGGGGCTGCTCGCGCCTCCCGCGCGGAACCTCCCGACAGGGCGCAGGCCTCACTTGAGGATGCCAAGGAGACTTCGATGAGGACGTCGATCAAGGGAGCGCTCGCCGTGCTGGCGCTGACCGGCCTGCTCGCCGGGTGCGCGAGCTACGACTACGGTTACGGTTACGCGTACGACCAGCCGTACTATGGTTACCGATACGACTACGGCCCGTATTACTACGACTACGGCCCGTACACGTATGGTCCCGGTTACTACTACGGTGCGCCGAGCGTCGGCTTCAATCTCGGATTCCGCGACTTCGACCGGCGCGATCGCTACGATCGCCGCGACTATCGCCGCCATGATCGTTCGTATCGTCGTGGCGACAACCGCGGCTCGTATCGTGGTGGCGACAACCGCGGCAACGTGCGCCTGCAGCAGCGCGCGAATACGCGGCCGGCGCACGCCGACCGGACGGCGAACCCGCAGCGGCAGCGTACCGCCACGACGGCGCGCCAGCGCGTGCCGGCCGCGCCTCCCGCGCAACGCACGCACGCGGCGGGCAACCGGCGCGCGGCACAGGCAACGATGCGCGCCGAGCAGCAGTGAATGCGCATCGGGCCCGCGGTGGCGAGCGAGCGCGCATCGTCGCCGCGTCGCAGTCGCGCAAGCCTTCTCGCCGACCTCGCCGCGGCGCCCGAAAGCACGACGCTACGAGTCGACGGCCATCCGGTCGCGCTGACGCATCTCGATCGCGTCTATTGGCCGGCTTCCGCCGACCCGCGCCAGGCGCCCATCACCAAGCGCGACCTGCTGCGCTATCTCGTCGAGGTTGCGCCGCTGATGCTGCCGCACCTGCGCGACCGACCGTTGACATTGTTCCGCTGGCCTGAAGGCATCGGCGGCCGACGGGTGCTGGAGAAGCACTGGGAAATGACGCTCCCGCCATTCGTCGAGCGCGTCGACGTGTTCTCCGACTCGAAGGGCCATCGCGACCAGTACCTGCTGTGCAACAACGTCGCGACGCTGGTATGGCTCGCCCATATGGGAACGCTCGAATTTCATGCCTGGCATTCGCGCGTGCGCACCGGTCCCGACGCGCCCGGTGCGGGTGGCGATTTCGCGGGCTCCGCCGACGCGCTCGAAGCCTCGGTGCTCGAACGACCCGATTACGTGCTGTTCGACCTCGATCCGTTCATCTACTCGGGACACGAGGCGAAGGGCAGGGAGCCGTCGTTCAATCCGGCCGCATTCGCGAAGGCGGCGAACGTCGCGCGCGAGCTCGAATCGATGCTCGCCGCCATCGGCCTCGATGCATTCGTCAAGACGTCGGGCAAGACGGGCCTGCACGTGATCGTGCCGATCAAGCGCACGCTGCGCTTCGACGCGGTGCGCGAAATGGCGCGCTTCATCGGCGATCGGCTGATGCGCGCGCATCCGCAGGACATCACGCTCGACTGGGAGGTGAAGAAGCGGACGGGCAAGGTATTCGTCGACGCGAACATGAACGTGCGCGGCAAATCGATGACGGCGCCGCTGTCGCCGCGCGGGCTCCCCGGCGCACCGGTGTCGATGCCGCTTTCATGGGACGAGCTCGACGAAGCGAACCCGCGCGACTTTCGAATCACGACCGTGCCCGGGCTCCTTGCCAAACGGGGTGACGCGTGGCGCGGCTGGCTTGCGCACGCGCAGCGCGTCGAGGACGTGCTCGCCGGCGACGCGGGCTCGCCGGAACGCGCGCATGCGGAGCATCGGCGGTGAGCTTCAGCGTGGCGCAGGCTACCGCCGGGCTGCACGCGCTGATCGCCAATTTCAGCCAGCGGCTGCCCTACATGGCGGTCGCCTTGCTCGTATTCATCCTGTTCTACATCACCGGCGTCGTCCTGCGTCGCGTCGCGGCACGCTTCACGCTGCGCACGCGCCGTCACCGCAGCGTCGGCATCGTGCTGGGGCGTCTCGGCCAGGGCGTGCTGGTGCTGCTCGGACTGCTGATCGCGCTCGTCATCGCCGTGCCGGGGTTCACGCCGGGTCAGCTCGTCAGCGTGCTCGGCCTGTCGAGCGTGGCCATCGGCTTTGCATTCCGCGACATCCTGCAGAATTTTCTCTCGGGTATCCTGCTGCTGCTGTCCGAGCCGTTTCGCATCGGCGACCAGATCAAGTCGGGCGACTTCGAGGGCACCGTGGAAAACATCGAGACGCGCGCCACGTCGATCGTGACCTACGACGGGCGGCGCATCGTCATGCCGAACTCGACGCTGTTCGTCAATCCGGTGACGGTCAACACCGCCAACGAGAAGCGGCGCCTCGAATACGACATCAAGCTGCCGAAGGATAGCGACGTCCAGAAGATGCGCCAGGTGATCCTGCGCGCGGTCACGCCGCTGCCGCACGTGCTGGAGGATCCGTCGCCCGACGTGCTGCTCGTCGGCTTCACCGACAACGACGTGACGTTGCGGCTGCGCTGGTGGATTCGACCGCCGCGCCATTTCGAGCTGCAGCACGGCGTCGACACGGTGCTTGTTCATGTGCGCGATGCGCTGCAAGCGATGCGGGCCCGTGCGGCGGCACCATCTCAATCAGTCGCGAAGGAAAGCCGCTGACGCGGCGAGGCGGGCCGGCGAAGAAGTGCAGGCCCGCTTGTCCTCGATGACGCACCGATGACGCTCTTCGCCGACGTGGTCGCGGCATCGCGCCGCGTCGCCGAGACGCCGAGCCGCAACGCAAAGATCACGCTGCTCGCGCAAACGCTGCGAAAGCTTGCGCCGCTGGAAGTGGGCATCGCGGTGGCGTGGTTGTCCGGCGAGACGCGCCAGGGACGCAGCGGCATCGGTTATGCGCTTCTGCGCGACGCCACGCACGAAGCTGCAGCGCAGACGGCCTCGCTGTCGATCGGCAACGTCGACGCCGCGCTCGACGCGCTTGCCAACCTGTCGGGACCGGGTTCCAGGGCGAAGCGAACGCAGCTGCTCGGCGATCTGCTCGACCGCGCCACGGCGGTCGAGCGTGACTTCCTCTATCGGCTGTTGACCGGCGAATTGCGCCAGGGCGCCCTCGAATCGCTGATGGTCGATGCGGTCGCCGAAGCGGCGGCGCTGCCGGCCGCGATGGTGCGCGAGGCGGCCATGGTCGCGCACGGCATTGCAAGCGTTGCGCACGCCGCCATGACGCAAGGCGCCGCGGGCCTGCGCCGCTATGCGCTTGCGCCGATGCAGCCGATTGCGCCGATGCTCGCGCAGCCCGCGAGCGACGTGGCGGAGGCGCTGCGCGCCTTCGGCACTGCCGCGTTCGAGTGGAAGCTCGACGGCGCTCGCGTGCAGGTGCACAAGTCGGGCGACGACGTGCGCGTATTCACCCGCAATCGCAACGACGTCACGGCATCCGCGCCGGAAATCGTCGAGGCGGTGCGCGCGTCGAAAGCCGCGGACCTGATCCTCGACGGCGAGGCGATCGCACTCAAGGCCAACGGGGCGCCCGAGCCGTTCCAGGTGACTATGCGCCGCTTCGGTCGAACGCTCGACGTGCAGGCGATGCGCGAGTCGCTGCCGCTCTCCGTATTCTTCTTCGACTGCCTGCGTCTCGACGCCGAAGTGCTCACCGCGCTGCCCGCATCCGATCGATTCGTGGCGCTGTCGCAGGCGCTATCGCCCGGGTACGTTATGCCGCGTACGGTCACCGGCGATATCGCCGCGGCCGAGGCGTTTTACGAGGATGCACTTTCGCGCGGCCACGAAGGCGTCATGGCAAAGTCGCTGACGGCGCCGTACGAGGCCGGCAGGCGCGCACCGTCATGGCTCAAGGTAAAGCGCCTGCACACGCTGGACCTCGTCGTGCTCGCTGCCGAGTGGGGACACGGACGGCGCAGCGGATTTCTGTCGAACCTGCATCTCGCGGCACGCGACACCGAATCGGAAGACTTCGTGATGCTGGGCAAGACGTTCAAGGGGATGACTGACGCGATGCTGGCATCGCAGACGCAGGCGCTGCTCGCGCTTGAGACGCACCGCGATCGGTGGACCGTGTATGTGCGTCCGGAGCTCGTCGTCGAAGTCGCTTTCAACGACCTGCAGGCGAGTCCACGCTATCCCGGCGGGCTCGCGCTGCGTTTCGCGCGCATCAGGCGCTACCGCAGCGACAAGACGGCGGCGGACGCCGATACGATCGACACGGTGCGCGCAATCTACGAGGGCCAGCGCGCGCGGACCAGCGACGCGGCGACGTGACGCGTCGGAGCATCGGCGAGACTGAAACGCCGGCTCGTCAATTCGGAGAATGAGGCGCCGGCTCGTCAATCCCAGCGTGCGTCGCGCACCTGCACGCTGCCGGCCTCGATGCGGACCGGAAACGTCGCGACGTCCTCGTACGCGGGCGGCGCCAGCACCTCGCCCGTCCTGATCGAGAAGCGCGCACCATGACGCGGGCACACGATGACGTCGCCGTCGATCGCACCGCCGGTCAGGATGCCGCCGTCGTGCGTGCACACGTTCTCGATCGCGTAGAACGTGCCGCCGAGGTTGAAAACGGCGACGTCGGTTCCGTCGACGTCGGCCGAGCGCCACGTGCCGGGCGGGAATGCGCTTTCGGGCGCGACGTCGATCCAGTCGGACATGCGCGTCAGCGGCGGCGGAGACGTGGCAGGCGCGACGTACGTGGTCGCGCTGCTAAAGCAACCCGAGTGAAAGCTTCGCGTCCTCGGACAGGCGCTCGGGATTCCAGGGCGGTTCCCACACGAGCTCGACGCGCACTTCGGTGACGCCGGGCACCTCGTAGAGGCGCTGCTCGACGGTGCCGGGAAACGTTTCCGCGACCGGGCACGCAGGTGCGGTCAGCGTCATGCGGATGTCGACCCTGCCGTTCGTGTCGATATCGAGCCCATACACGAGCCCGAGATCGTAGATGTTCACCGGGATCTCCGGGTCGTAGATCGTGCGCAGCGCCGCAATGACGTTCGTCTCCACCTGCTCGCGTTCCACTCGCGTATCCGGCGAGGAAACCTGCGCCTGCGTCGTGCGTGCCGAATCGCTCATCGTGTCGTTACTCCGTCGATACCGGCTGCTGCCGCTTGGCCAGCGCCGCATTCAGCGTGTGCCATGCAAGCGTCGCGCATTTGACGCGCGCCGGAAATTCGCGCACCCCGGCGAGCACCTCGAGCTTGCCGAGCCCCGGCGGCTCTTCGGTGCGTGCCTCGGTCACCATGTCGTGGAAGCCGCGGAACAGTGCGTTGACCTCGTCGAGCGTGCGACCCTTCAGCGTCTCGGTCATCAGCGAGGCGGACGCCGTGGCGATGGCACAGCCGGCGCCTTCGAAGGCCACGTCCCGGACCACCCCGTCCTCGACCTTGAGATAGATCGTGACGCGGTCGCCGCACAGCGGGTTGTGACCTTCGGCGCGGTGGCTGGGATCGGCCAGTGCGTGCTGGTTTCGCGGCCGCTTGTAATGATCGAAGATGACCTCCTGGTAGAGGTCGCGGAGCTCGCCGCTCATTGGACCACCCTCCGCGCTGCGCGCTGCGGGGCTGATTCGCGCTTGGGGCGGCCCTTCGCGCTCATTGGACCACCCTCCGCGCTGCGCGCTGC
>Ga0207674_10000252_pt1 | contig 66798 bp, 59 predicted proteins | sample KBSCornC72_FD_184303 | JGI IMG/M metagenome (GOLD analysis project Ga0207674, IMG submission 184303) | Corn rhizosphere microbial communities from Kellogg Biological Station, Michigan, USA - KBS Corn C7-2 (SPAdes) (version 2) | ecosystem: Host-associated > Plants > Roots > Rhizosphere > Soil ...
GCTATCCCAAGCGCTGCCTGGAAACCCTTCGAACCTGCCAGCCTGAGCCCACGCCGGCATGGAGGAATATACCCGCTTGACGCCCGGATTCCCTCGGGGTAGACTCATGCAGTTTTGGTTTCTTTGGGGTTGGGTTACTCCGAAGCAAGTTCTAACCAATGGGGAGGTCACATGCGCTCACTTCTGCTTTCCGCAGTGTTGTTTCTTTTTGCTCTCTCGATCTTCGCGCAGAGCGATCGCGGCACCATTACCGGCACAATTTCAGATCCGGCTGGGGCTGTCATTGCAGGGGCTCAGATCGAAGCCAAGCACGTGGATTCAGGCACGGTGTACAACGTCGCCAGCACGGGCACTGGTAACTTCACTCTTGCCCAGTTACCGATCGGGACCTACGAGCTGACGGTCACCGTCACCGGCTTTAAGAAGTTCGTTCGCCAAAATATAACGGTTCAAGTGGCCACCACGACTCGTGTTGACGTTACGCTTCAGGTGGGCGCGACGACGGAATCGATCACGGTGAGCGATTCGACTCCGCTGCTCAAAACCGAAAGCGGCGAAGTCAGCCACAATTTTGAGTCTGACCGGCTGAACAATCTCCCCCTGGTCAATTTGGGAACCGGCACCGGGCTTCTCGGCAACGTGCGCAACCCCTTATCGGTGGTCAACCTGATGCCGGGGGCGGCATTCGCCAATGACAACACTCTGCGAATTAACGGAATGCCCTCGAGCACGCAGTCCATTCGCATTGAGGGTCAGGACGCCACCAACGGAATCTGGCGCCAGATCAATCAGGAGTCTCAGCCCAGCCTGGACGCGGTTCAGGAAGTGGCGGTACAGACGAGCAATTATGCGGCCGAGTACGGTCAGGCGGGCGGCGGATACTTCAACTTCACCATGAAGTCCGGCACGAATCAGTATCACGGCGGCGCGTACGACTATTTCGTGAATGAAGCGCTGAACGCCGGGACGCCGTTCACGAATGCGGGCGCCACCGACAGCTTGAAGAACGGACAGCATATTCGGAATCGTCAGCGTAAGAACGACTACGGATTTACCTTCGGCGGGCCAATCATCATTCCCAAGATCTATGACGGCCACGACAAGACTTTTTTCTTTTTCAGCTTTGAGCAGTACCGCGAATCCCTGAACGTGGGCACGGGACTTGCGACAGTGCCGATCGCCGCCTACCAGACAGGCAACTTTGCCGGAGCGCTAGGAGGTCCGCTACCTCTTAGGGACCCTCTGGACCGCCAGATTTTCCAGAATGAAATCTTCGATCCGAACTCGCAGACCACCGCCGCAGACGGCTCCCTGGTCCGCACTCCGTTTCCAGGCAATGCGATTCCTCCAGGCTCCATAGATCCGGTGGCAGCCAAAGTCCAGGCCATGCTTCCGCAAGCAACAGGTACGTCAAAAACGAACAACTACACTATCCCTGCATACAGTAACTTCAGGCACACCACTATCCCATCCTTCAAGCTCGACCACAACCTCAGCTCTAAGATCAAGTTGTCCGCGTATTTTTCCTACACCCACACCGTGTCGCCGAACGCCAACGGCTTCACCCAGGTGTTTACTAGTGCGGAGCCTTCGGATACCGAATCGACGACCACCCGCATCAACTATGATCAGACCATCTCGCCCACCATGCTGCTGCATTTGGGTATCGGTCTTCTTACCACCAATCGTCCGGCTATTCCCCCGACCTTCGACCAAGGCACGTTTTGGGCCCCAAACCAACAGTTCTATATCAACCAGTTTCCGAATATTGGGGGCATCAACGACATTTTCAATGGCGGCAACAGCATCGGCCTGGGGAGCGCTTTCGGAGCCACCTTCATCAAGGACCTGAAGCCCACGGGAAACGCCAGCCTCACTTGGGTCAGGGGTAACCATACCATCAAACTGGGCGGAGAGATGGTGGTGGAAGGAATTCCCACTCTGAACACCTCCCGCGCCTCGGGTGTGATCACCTTCGGCGCCCAGCAGACCGGGGAGCCCTGGGAGCTTGGCAAGAATTTGAACGGCCTGACCACCGGGTTCGGTTATGCCAGCTTCCTGCTCGGCGCGGTGGGCGGGTTCAATATCACTCCCGTCGCAGAAACGCGGCTAGGGAACCACTCCTTTGCGATGTACCTGCAGGACACCTGGAAGGTCACTCGCAAGCTGACACTCGACTACGGACTGCGCTACGACTACCAAACCGAACTGAAGGAGCAGTACGGCCGCATGCAGAACGCCGCGTTTAATACCCCGAACCCGAACGCCGGTAACCGGAACGGTACCGTGATTTATGAAGGCAACGGCGGGGGCCGCTGCAATTGCAATTTCCAGAGCAATTACCCGTACGCCATTGGACCGCGGCTCGGTGTTGCGTATCAGATTAATAGCAAGACTGTGTTCCGCGCGGGCGCCGGCCTGGCTTACGGAACTGCTCCCAACAATGCCTTCCTTTCCTACAGCGTCAACGACTTCTACCCCGTGACGCCAGCCTACGGACAAGTCGTGAGCCAACTGAAGGATGGGAATCCGTACCAGGTGGGCAACCCCTTCGGCAACCCGCCCTTCCACTATCCGGACTTTACCCCGCATTTCCCGTTCGCGACCGCTCCAGGGGTAGTTCCGCCTGTGTCGGTGTTTATCTCGATCGATCGCAACGCCGGCCGGCCCCCGCGCATTTTCCAATGGAGCTTGGGGCTACAGCGTGAGATTACGCGCGACCTGGTAGTCGAGGCGGCCTATGTCGGGAACCGCGGGGCATGGTGGACGGCTCCCCTACTGGCGACTCAGAATTACAACGCGCTTCAGCCCCAGGACCTGGCAAAGGTCGGCATCGATCTGACCAACGCCGGCGATCGGGCTCTCCTGACCCAACCCATTGCCTCAGCAACGGTGATTGCCAAGTTCCCGTATTTGGCCAATCCTAATAACGTCTATCCTGGATTCCCGAATAACCAGCAGTTGATCCAGGCCCTCAAGCCTTATCCGCAGTGGCTGGGAATCCCACCCTTCCTGGGGCCGCCGCTAGGTGACACCTGGTACGATTCGCTGCAGGCGAAGGTGACCAAGCGCTACTCTCATGGACTGGATGTCCAGGGCGCCTTCACCTGGCAGAAAGAGTTGACGCTCGGTGTCAACTCCGACACCTCATACCTAACGCCCCAGGCGCCGCTGATCAATGACGTATTTAACTACGCCCAAAACAAGCAGCTTTCGGGCTTCAGCCGGCCCGTGCAGTTGATCATTTCTACCAACTACACAACACCCGGATTGCGTGGTGACAGCAGCGCAATGAAGGCAATGTCGTGGGCCGTGCGCGACTGGACCTTCGGCGCCGTGCTCCGCTACCAGAGCGGACAGCTTATTCGTATCCCCGCTTCCAACAACGGATTGCTGACCCAGTTGGGCCGTGGGCCCTCGAACAACCCGGCCCTGTGGGGTGGCGGATCCACTTTCGTGAACCGGGTTAACGGAGTTCCGCTGTTCCTGCAGGACCCCAACTGCCATTGCTTCGACCCGACCCAGCAGCTGACGCTGAATCCAGCCGCATGGCAGGACGTGCCCGCCGGCCAGTTTGGCGGCGGGGCGCCTTACTATAACGACTACCGGTGGCAGCGCCAGCCTCAGGAGGCTTTCAACGTCGGCCGGAACTTCCGGCTAGCGAAAGAGGGCAGAGTCAACCTCAATGTCCGCGCGGAGTTTCAGAATGTATTGAACCGCGTGACTCTGTCCGCTCCGGGTTCTTGCTTTCTCTGCGGCGGGAACGCTTCGAACGCCGCTCAACCGACGCTCCACAACAACCCCGGAGGGGCGCTGTCCTCAGGATTTGGGTGGGCGAGCACGCTCAATGGTTTCGGAACCAATCCTAGGTCGGGCCAGATCGTGGCGCGTCTCACCTTCTAAAATCATCCCAAGCTGGTACATCTCGCCGCTTCCGACATCGGAGGCGGCGAGTTTGTTTTTGGGACTCGCGGCGTTGACCCTGCTTGTCCGCGGTGATAACGTCGGAGAGTTGGAGGCTCCATGAAGACCCTAATCGATCGCAGGTCGTTTCTCCGCGTAACCTCGGCAGCCGGCGGCGGAATGCTGCTGGGTTTCTACGTGAAGCCTCTCCCCGCCCAGGGGCAGCAGAAAGGCCAGCCGGCGGCTCCGCTCAAGCCCGAAGCTTTTATCCGCGTTTCCCCCGATGGCGCGATCACCATCATGGCGAAAAACCCGGAGGTCGGGCAAGGCGTCAAAACTCACCTGCCGATGATCATCGCCGACGAGTTTGACGTCGATTGGAAGGACGTCAAGATACAGCAAGCCGATCTCGATCAGGCCAAGTATGGTCCGCAATCGGCCGGCGGCAGCAATTCGACGCCGACCAACTGGGATCCGCTGCGACTGGTAGGCGCCACCGGCCGACAGATGATGCTCGCCGCGGCGGCGGCCTCTTGGAACGTGCCGGACTCGGAATGCTTCACGGCTTCCGGCAAGGTGACGCATCGGCCGACCAATCGCGCCCTCGGCTATGGAGCGCTCGCGGCCAAGGCTGCCACGCTGGCGCCGCCCGATCCCAAGTCGGTGAAGCTGAAGGATCCCAAGGACTACAAGATCATCGGCCAGTCGCTGGTGGGTGTGGATGTGGCGTCGATCGTAACCGGTAAACCCATCTTCAGCATCGATTTTACGGTTCCCGGCATGCTATTCGCAGTGTTCGAAAAGTGTCCGGTCTTTGGAGGCAAAGCGAAGTCCGCGAATCTAGACGCGATTAAAGGGCTTCCGGGCGTTCGCCACGCGTTTCTCGTCGAAGGTGGGGCGCAGCTTACAGGGCTGCTCTCGGGCGTCGCCATTGTCGCGGATACGTGGTGGCAGGCCCAATCCGCCAGGAAGAAGCTCCAGGTAGTCTGGGACGAAGGCCCCACCGCATCTCAATCCACGGCCGGTTTCGCCCAGCGTGCGGATGAGTTGTCCACGCAGCCTCCCGTGTTCGCTTTGCGGAACGACGGGAATGCCGATACTGCCCTCGCCGGAGCGGCGAAAACGGTCGAAGCGGCCTATTCGTATCCATTCATTTCGCACGCCCCGCTCGAGCCGCAGAACTGCGTCGCCCATTTCAAGGCCGGCAAGCTCGAGATTTGGGCGCCCAGCCAGACCCCCGCGGCGGGACTCCAGGTGGCCACCCAGACGCTCGGCTTAGCGAATAGCGACGTCACCTTCCACCAAATACGCGGCGGCGGAGGTTTCGGCCGGCGGCTTACCAACGATTACGTCGCCGAAGCCGCCTGGATCGCCAAACAGATCGGGGTGCCGGTAAAGCTCCTGTGGACCCGTGAAGACGATATGGCGCATGATTTCTATCGTCCCGGCGGTTTCCATTACCTGAAGGGCGGCGTAGATGCGGCGGGGAAAGTGGTCGCCTGGCGCAATCATTACGTGAGCTTTGGCGAAGGACAGCGGTTCGCTCCGCAAGCCAATATCAACCAGAACGAATTTCCGGCTACGTTTGTACCCAACTTCTCATTTGAGTCCACGCTGATGCCCCTGGGCGTGCCCACCGGCGCCATGCGCGCTCCGCGCAGCAACGGGTTCTGCTTCGTCTTCCAATCCTTTGTCGACGAACTGGCACACGCCGCCGGCAAAGACCCGCTGCAATTCCGAATCGATCTGGTAGCCGCCTCACGCGTTGGGACCGAAGCGGATCAGGACTTCGTTGCTTCACGCATGCGGGGGGTTCTGGAACTGGTTCGCGAAAAATCCGGATGGGGGAAGCGCAGCCTGCCCAAGGGCCGAGCCATGGGCGTAGCGTTCCAATTCGCGCACCGCGGTTATTTCGCCGAAGTAGTGGATCTCAGCGTTGATGCCAATAGCAAAGTGAAAGTCCACAAAGTGTGGGTGGCGGCGGACATTGGCCGTCACATCATCAATCCGGGGAACGCCCGGAATCAGGTGCAGGGCTCGGTGATCGAGGCGCTAAGCAGCGTGATGTCCTGGGAGATCACCATTGAGCGCGGCCGGGCCATGCAACCGAACTTCGACAAGTATCCGCCGGTGCGCATTACACAAGCGCCTCCGGAAATCGAGGTACACTTCCTGCAGTCCGACAATCCGCCCACGGGATTGGGCGAGCCTGCGGTCCCGGCGATCCTGCCGGCGGTGACGAATGCGATTTACGTCGCGACCAGCAAGCGCATCCGTTCGCTGCCGCTAGCGAAGCACGGTTTTTCGTGGGCCTAGTTACTGGGCGGTAGCGGGGCTGAAAAAGGGGACACCTCCTGGCTTCCGCAAAGCCAGTAGCGAAGCGAACGCTAGGAGGTGTCCCCTTTTTCTTTCGACGCCTGCGTTAATTTTTCGCCGGTAGCGCGAACGCGACCAATTCCGCGTTGTATCCCTGGCCGCTGATCGCGACCACGATGTATTGCTTCCCGTTGAGCATGTAGGTCATCGGCGATCCGCTCTGCGGAGCCGGGATGTATACCTTGCCGGCATCGGCGCCGGTGGCCTTGTTGTAAGCCCGCAGATACGCTCCTCGACGGCCGTCCGCCATCGTGACCACGCCTTTTTCACCGGCCACCAGCAACGTCTTGGTCACCAAAGTTCCAGCCTGGCCGGGGCGTCCCGTGCGCGGGATATTCAAGCCCTTGAGCGCTGGATGATCGCGGATATTGTCCGGAGTGTCGCCATGCGCCACTTGCCACACGATCTCGCCCTTATTGAGATCGATTGCCGTGATTCGTCCGTAAGGCGGCTTCAGCAGCGGCAACCCCTCGACGGTTAGTCCTCCTCCTGGGCCACCACGACCAGCCCCAGCAGTCGATGCCGGCGTAGCTGGTTCTGGAGCGCGCGCCTGACCCGAGATGTACATGATGTCCGAGCGGGTTCCACCCGGCACCAGACCGATTGCCGTCACCGTGGTTTGGGAGGAGACGTACGCAATGTGCGTCTCAGGATCGTATGAACCGCCCGGCCAGTTGGATCCGCCGCCAGCCGTGGCCGCGGTCAGGGTGGCTAGCGGGCCTTCGAACTTGCTGACGACTCCGGGAGTGAACATCGGCCCGAGCTTGTACTTGGAAACCAACTGAACTGCTTCCGCGCGAAGCTGCGGCGTAAAGTCGATCAGATCGTTGACCGAAATACCTTGCAGATCGAAAGCCGGAGGCTTGGTGGGAAAGGGTTGGGTAGGCGAATACCATTCGCCCGGGACGGTACCCTTCTCGACCGGCTTTTCGACGATAGGCCAGATCGGCTCGCCCGTTTCGCGATTCAGCACATACATGAAGGCCTGCTTGGTGGGTTGGGCCACGGCTTTCACGGTGCGGCCGTTGATGATGATATCGGCCAGGATCGGCGGGCAGGGATTATCCATATCCCAGATGCCGTGGTGCACGTATTGATAGTGCCACTTGCGTGCGCCAGTCTTCAGATCCACCGCCACGATGCTCTCACCGAACAAGCCGGTGCCCGGTCGAGGGCCGCCATAATAGTCGCCAGTCGGCAGCTCGACGCCGATATAGACCAGGCCCAGTTGCTCGTCGATCGACATTTGTCCCCACGCGCCGGTGTTGCCGGTATACGACCAGGAATCCTGTTCCCAGGTATTAAGTCCGAACTCGCCCGGTTTGGGAATGGTGTGGAAGATCCAAAGCCGCTTGCCGGTATGCACGTCATAGCCGCGGACGTAGCCCTTTACGTTGGTCTTGCTGGCGGGAACTCCGCCCGGTTTGTGAGCTGCGCCGATGATCACGGTATTCCCTGCCACGATGGGCGCCGAATGCAATCCGATATCCGGGCTGAGCGGGTCGATCGGCTGATCGTCCTCATCCTTGAGATCCACCAGGCCGTTCTTCCCGAAGGTGGGTATGCGCGCGCCGGTTTTTGCGTCCAGGGCGATCATCTGATAACCGGGGGTGACGTAGATAATGTGCTCCTCGCGTCCATCCGTCCAATACGCCAGGCCGCGGCCGGAAAGCTGGCGAGGCGCGACAGTCCCACGCTGGCCTTCGTTTTCGCCGTGGACCCACAGGAGCTCGCCCGTGGCCGCATCCAGCGCTATCACTGATCGCCGCGTTCCCGCGGTGGAGTAAAGCACACCCTTGACCATCAGGGGCGTGGCCTCCAGATTGGCTTCCGGCTTGGGCCCAAGATTATCGGTCTTGAAGCGCCAGGCTACTTCCAGCTTGTCGAAATTCCCGGCGTTGATCTGGTCGAGTGCGGAGTAGCGGGTATTGCCCAGATCGCCGCCATAGGTGGGCCACTCTCCATTTTTCGCTCCGGTCTGCGCCAACAAGGGCGATATCGCCGCAAGCAAAACTACCAAGATTCGCTTCATGCCGTCTCCTGTACAGTTTGTACCGTCGATAGATTATATACGCCCCAGGAGTGAAACTCCACGCCCTGGGCCGCCCACTGACGGTTTGCTCGGAGCGCACAGCGGCGGCGGACACAATGACGCGAGATGCGATGACGCTGCCCTGCGTTGTGAGCGTTAGAACAAAACTAAAACGGCCCCGCCGCCGGAGCAGCGAGGCCGTGAAGTAGAGGTTCTTAGGACTGCTAGAACGTGAAGCGCGCGATCAGAGTGCCTTGACGCGGCTGCGCGTACAGCTGGCCAACGTTTCCGTTGGAGGTGAAGGTCGGCTGTCCGTTGATTCCAACAGCGCCCAGCGAATACCCGCCAAAGCCGCCCGTGATCCGGCCATTAACCACTGTGGGGTTCTGGATTACATTGCTCGCATTGTAGGGCGTCGAAGTGCTGGGGTTGCCGAGCTGCATCCGGTTAAAGGCGTTCGCGAACTCCGCGCGAATCTGGAGATTCATGCGTTCCTTGATCCGGAAGTTGCGCCCGATGTTGATGTTCTCCGTCGGGCGGCGCGCCTGGCGGAAGTCGCTGTAGTACAGTCCCGCCACGGGACCGGCAGGAGCCGGACCGGGTCCCCAGGTGCCAGCGACCGGATTGGCCCAGGCGGCGGGGTTTAGCACTTGATCGACGTAAGGATTGATGCAGCCGCAGTTCAGGTCCTTTTTGAACAAAGGCTGACCGGTGCGGATCATCTCTCCGCCAGTCAGATTGTTGGCGACTGTCGCGGAGGGAGGCGCAAGCGGGAGACCGCTGCCATACTGCAGAAATGCGCCGAGTTGCCAGTCCTTGGTGACCCAGGCGAGCATCTTGTTGTCGGATGCCTTCGGCGTGTTGTAAACGATGTTGGCGTTGAACAGGAACGGCTGGTCCGTCGCCTGGATCGACTTGTTGGAGCTGTCGGCGTTGAAGATGTCTTCGCGCGTTAACGTCATCGCTTTGGACCAGGTAAACGTGCCGTTGACCTGAAGTCCATGCGACATGCGCTTGGTGCCCTTGAGCTGCAAGGAGTCGAACCAGGTCTTACCCGTGGGAGAGTTGGTGATGGTGGTTGTGCTGAATTGAGGGTAAGTACGCAGCGCATTAAGCAGAGTGTTTTTGGTCGAATAACCGGCATAGGGAACGATGTTTCCGACTCTCGCGATGACCGCTGGGTCAGAAATCGCCTTAGACAGAAGGAGGTTGTCGGCGGGATTGGTGTAGGGGTTTAGGCCAACTGCCGCAAATTGGGCCGGTGATACCTGGTTGAGTAGTCCCAGAGGACCGGGCCACCACACACCGCGGTTGCCGACGTAGGAAGCTTCGAAAACGAAGTCGCGGCTGAATTCACGCTGAATGCCGATGCTCCACTGATTCTGGCGCGGAGGACGGGAAGCATTGCGGTCAAGCGAGGTAAATCCGGTGTACCCCACAATCTGCCCCGGAAGAGGACTCTGCCCCGGATCAAAATTGGGCCAGACCGGCTGCGGCAACACGTTCGGGCTGCTGGCCTGGAAGTAATTATTCGTTCCAGCAGGGGTGCTGGCCAGGACGTTGGCCGAGTTCTGGCCGATATCTGGAGCGAACCCGTACGCGAGACCCCAGCCGCCACGAAGAACGGTCTTGGAATTTAATTGATAAGCAAAACCAAATCTCGGCGCGACCGCATACGGGTAGTTCGAAACGAACGTGCATCCGCAGGTCGCTTCGAAGATCGGAGCGCCAATACGGCCTCCCGCAGCTGGGTTTGCGACCATACCCAGGTCCCCGGAACGGCCGTACTGCTCCCGTGCCGCCGTGGCGTAGTCCCAACGGATTCCGTAATCCAGGGAAAGCTTGCGGGTGACCTTCCAGGAATCCTGGAGGAAGAAGCCCCACTGCTGTTTGCCCATGCGAGCGTCGTTAGGAGCAGTCTGGCTGGCGAGATTCACACCGCCCAACAAAAAGCTGGCGAACGGGAACCCGGTGACGGCGTTGGTGGAAAGGTTGGCGGGCAACCCACTGGCGCCGTTGCCAGCAGCCGAGCAAGCGTTTGGAGCCGGAAGGTTGTTAAAGCACAGAGTAGCTCCGGTGGGAGGCGCCGTGATGTTGCCCTGGAACCAGACCTCGCCGCCAGCCTTGACCGTGTGGTTGCCATGAATCCAGGTCAAGTTCGAGTTAAACGACGGTCGAAGAGTACGCGTGTCCGTGTGGGCTTGCGCGTTGCCCATCTGCTGCATTCCGCCCAGCGTGCTTGCGGTGGTAGTTCCGGCGCCGGACGTAGTGGCCAGCGTCGATCCGATGGTGGGGAAGTTCAATGCTCCTTGGCAGCCGACCAAGCCCAGCGCGCTGCAACTGAAGGTCTGGCCATCGTGGTTGAACGGGGACTGATCAAAAAAATGGATCCGCGAGTAGCCCGCACCCAGATGCAACAGCATCGTGGGCGTGAGCGAGTGGTCGTAGTTGACGCGCTCGGTGAGCGAATGGATCCAGGTACCGCGCGCAATCGAGATCTGTTCAGGCAGACCATCGGCGTTCCCATTCGGAGTGGAGAATGCGGAATCGGTTCCGGTGGTGGACCAGTAGAACGACAGCTTGCCCTTGCTGCCAACGCTGTCATCGAGCTTGAGGGACGGAAGCTTGGTGATACGCTGGCCGGGATTATAGCCGGGATAGTTTCCCGTCAGAGAGCTAGACGTCGGCTGGGGCATGAGGGCCATGACAGCCTTCGATACCGGATCAAACCGAGTCGGCTGAATGATGTTGCCGGGGAACGGATCAGCAACCGCTGTGCCATTGGATGCCGTGGTGCGAGTCAAGGGATCGAAAATTTGATTGGCGTAAACGCTGCGGCCCAGTGCGTCCGTTCCGATCGGAGAACTTACCACACCCAGAGCCGAGTTAAAGTTGGCTCCGGCAGGCGAAATCGCCGAGAAATCACCGGCCCGGTAAGCTGCCGTGGGAACCGTATCGCTGAAGTTGAGAGCGGAGGACTCGCGGAACTCTTCCAAACTGAAAAAGAAGAACGTCCGGTTGTGACCGTCGTAGACCTTTGGAATCCAGATCGGCCCGCCGATGGTTCCGCCGAAGTCGTTGCGGCGGTTGCGCGGACGGATCTTGTTTCCATTCCCGTCGTTGGTGAATGGAATTGCGGCGTTCAGATCTTCATTCACGAAGTACTCGTATCCGCTGCCGTGATATTGATTGGTGCCGGATTTCATCGTGATGTTGAAGAGGCCGCCCCCGGCTTGTCCGAACTCAGCGGCATAGTTGGAGGTCTGCACCGCAACTTCCTGGATGGCATCCGCACTGGGCTGGTTTTCCTGCAGCGCGTAGTTCACCGTGTGGTTCGTATTGTCCAAGCCTTCAACGCGGTACGCCGCCGTATTGGTGGGTGCGCCATTGACGATCATGACGAAGTTGGCGGCATAATTGACGCCCGGAATCATGACCGTGGAGTTGAAAGGATTGCGGACTCCCGAGCTGCCCGCGTTCGCTCCGCCGATGCCCAGGATGGGGAGGTTTTGGAGCTGCTCCAGCGTGATGTTGTGAGCTACGTCGCCGGTTTCCGTCTTCAGCAACGAGGATTCGGCGCTGACGGTGACGGCTTCCGTGCTGGCTCCAATCTCCAACGGTACGTCCAGACGCAACACTTGCGCGGCGGCTAACGTGATATTCCGGCGGTCATATTTTTTGAACCCCTGCACCGTTGCTGTCAGTTCGTAGGATCCGATGGGAAGCTGTGGAACCGTGTAGTTTCCGGTGTCAGTTGAGACCGCGCGGAAGACCACGCCGGTCTCCGTATTTTTCACTTCGATAGCGGCATTGGCTACCACGGCTCCGGTCGGATCCGTGACGACGCCCGTGATCGTACCATTGCCGGTTTGCGCCGAAAGCACGCCGAGCAGAGATAGAGCGCACAACAATAAAGCTGCAAAACGAAACATGTTTAAGTCCCCCAAACGTGATTAGGGCAGATGACCCTATCCACGGTGATGTTACTTCGAGCGCGAGGGGGTTGTCAATCACGGAAACCCTGTAAATCCGCATGTTTGAGAAACTTTCACTATTCAACGCCGGCATGCAGGGAATCGCTGCACACATATCCGATTCATAGGATTTGCGGCTCCAAAATAATCCCGAAAACCGTATATTTTGAGCCTGGAACGTGAACAGCAGTACAATCTAGCTCAGGCGTCGAGCTCTTCTCATGACTATTCACAGGGCATGGATGGCGATCCTTGTCGCAGTTCCGCTTATGGGCGCGGAGCACCGAGTCGTCGGCATCAGCGCAACGGGGAAGCCAATTGAAGCCCTGGTAGTCGCCGCAGCTCCTCCCTCTGCGCCCACGGTGATGCTGATCGGCGGAATGAACGGCGACACTGAGTCCGGGAAGATGATTTCCGCCGAGGTGGAGGATTTGGAATCCAACCCGCCGAGCCGCCGCCGTTACCATCTGCTGGCGATTCCTTTGGCAAATCCCGACAAAAGCCCGCTGGTTTTCCCGCCCACTGGCGTCGCGTATCGGGAGAACGCCGAATCGCACGTGCTGTGGCGATGGATCGCGCTGCAAGCTCCGGATCTGGTGCTGATCGTGGGACCGGGAGATGCGGGCCTGGCGCAGGCGCTCTCGACCAATGTTGTTGCAGGCGTGGGCCGTATTCCTGCGCGTGTAATCATCACCGCGCGACCGACCACGCTCCTGTCCCTGCCGCGCGATATCCCGCCATCCGAGGCGCATGTCGAGATCAACCGGCGCCGGGCGCGTTCGCCGCTTCAGTTAGCGCAGGAGCTGAGCCACTACTTCGGGCACGATTTCAATCAGCTCACGTATATTCCTGGGATGGCGCTGATCGCGCAAATGCGGCTGGGAGACGTCGCGGAGGTGGAAAAGCTCGCCAGACCATATTTGGATGCATCCCGAAACGTCTTGAATCGTGCGAATTCGCTGACGCTCGCGGGACACCTTGTTTTCGCTGAACTGGCCGAGCGCGGCGGCGACCACCGCTACATCGAACTGGTCCGCAAGGCCGCCGACCTGGGATTCTCCAAAACGGGTGAAATGCTCGAATCCATGCCCTTTCATGACGAGATGTCGGATTCCGTGTTCATGGCGACGCCCCTAGTAGTGAAGGCGGGCAAGCTGACGGGCGAGCGAAAGTATTTCGATCTGGCCGCGCGCCATTTCGCGTTCATGCAGAAGCTCGTCCTGCGGCCCGACGGCTTGTACCGGCATTCGCCGCTGACGGACGCGGCCTGGGGACGTGGTAACGCGTTTCCGGCGCTGGGCCTGGCTCTGGTGCTTTCCGATTTTCCCAAGGATCATCCGGCCTATCAACACATGATGGCTGAGTTCCAGCAGCACATGTTCGTGCTGGCGCGATTTCAGGATGAGGATGGTATGTGGCGCGAGGTGATCGACCAGCCGGGATCGTATGCGGAAACGTCAGCCACCGCCATGATCGGGATGGCCATGGAGCGCGGGATTCGCAACGGCTGGCTGGATCCGGCGGCGTATCAATCCCGCGTCAACCGCGCGTGGGCCGCCGTCCAGGCGCGGGTAGGCCAAGACGGCCAGCTGGTGGATGTATGCGAATCCACCAACAAGCAGAAGACCCTGGAGGATTATCTGCATCGCGCGGCTCTTCTCGGTCCGGACCCGCGCGGGGGCGCCATGGCCATGTTATTCGCAACCGAGATGGCAGGTTTGAAGTAAATGGGAGGCGTATCTTCTATGAAATGCATCGCGTTATTGCTGGCAGGGCTTTTGGCCGGTATCCTTTTCGCGCAGCAGAAAGCCGAGCCGCAGCTGCACGTGGTTACCTATGTCGACGTGTATCCGAATTTCGCGGCGGATACCGCGAAGCTCCTGCAGCAATTTGCCGCCGACAATCGCAAGGACGCCGGCTTTGTGCGCTTCGAAGCCCTGCGCGATGTGGCGCGCCCGAACCACTTCGCGATCGTCGAGGTCTGGCAGAGTCAGAAAGCGTATGACGCTCACATGGCCGCACCGCATACCAAGAACTTCCGGGATCAGCTCCAGAAAGGGCTGGGCAGCCCGTTCGACGAGCGGTTGTACAACGCTCTGCCCAAATCTTAAAAAAGTCCTAAGGAGCTTTGGGCAGCGCGCAGGCGAAATTGTCGGCTTGATCCGTGCTGCCGGCACCCTTCCACTTCGCTTCCTGCGGATACGGGCAAAGCGGGCGCGTACGATCCACGGCCCCGTTGGTTAGGTGTGCCGCGACGATGCGATCGGGTGCCGCGCCCTTCTCTTGCCACTGTTCCAGCGCGCCGATCGCATCGAACGTATTGGGACCGGGGCCGCCGTTGCAGTGAAACATTCCGGGCACCATGAACAGCCGATAGAAACTCTTGGTCTCGCGCGATCCGTGCCCTTCCCGGTTCATGAATTGGACCACGCTCTGGTAGTAGTTGATGCTGTTGAGCGGCGAAATATCCGGATCGGCCCAGCCGTGATACTGGATGAGCTTCCCGCCGTTAGCCCGGAAAGCGTTGAGATCCGGATTGATGTTATTGATAATGGGCCCCATGGTGGCATCCAGGAAGTCGAGGTCACTATCGAAACCCCGGGTACGATCCAAGCGGAACGTCCGAAAATCCCAATCCGGGTTTTGGAACACGATGTTCTTGAGGGCCGGGAATCCGAGCGTGAAGTGCGCCCCCCGGCCGGGATCGGTCCCCGCTATCCAGGTGCTCCATCCGCCCTGCCCGGCTTCGCCGCCCGGCAGGATGCCCGGGAAAATCTGTTCGCCATCCGAAGTCCTTGCGCCCTGATAGATTTTCTTCACCGCTTCCACCTGCGGCTGCGTCAGGCAGTTCATGGCGTCGCCATTTCTGCACAGCAGAACCGAAGGATCGAAATGGCAGCGGCGTGGATCGTTCAGAATCCCGTCTTTAATTCCGTCCAGAGAATCGCATGCGGCGTAGACAGCGTCTCCAATCGTCCGCAGCTTGGTCGAGGGAATGTAACTGGCGGGATCGGCCAGCGTGGCCTGGGCGATCCACAGGTGGCCGCCTGCGTACAAATGCGTCCAGTAATTGGCGGGGTCGCCGGCAATGATGCCGTCGTAGTCGCGCGGATAGCGCTGCGCTTCCGTGAGCGCTTCGAGACCGCCTTGCGAGCAGCCGTTGAAGTAGGAATGTTCGGGGCCGGAGCTGTAAAACGCCTGGATGATGGCTTTGTCGGCTTGCGTCGTCACGTGCACGGCGCGATGCGCGAAATCGATCACGCGCTCCATGTGTCCCTGCGCCCAATGACCGTCGGTGTCGGCGACGTGCCCCGTATCGGTGCTGCTTGACGCGTAGCCGCGCCGCAGCGGATCGAGCATCGCCGTGTAGTTGATGGTGCCTGCTAAGCCGCCGTTCCCCGCCGTCAGCAGTTTCTTGTTCCAGGCCATCGGCATCCACAGTTCGAAACGGACTTCCGGCCGGATGGTGCCGGCCACCCGGCAAAATGTGGGAACACGGACGGCCGCGCGTGCCGCCGGCGGAGTGAACCATCCCTCCGCCACGCTTTGCGCGAGAGTGACCGTAACGCCCGGAAGCCTCAGCGAGCTCAAGCGTTCGCACGGCTGCTGTGCGACCGCCGGCAACGCCAGGGCGGCAAGAAGTATCGATTTGTTCCAGAAAACCATAGCGAGATTCTACTGCTTTGGAAGTAAGATATGTTTGATGCGACGCTTCATTGCTCTGACTGCTGTCTTGCTCGCCGGCCACGCCTTTGCCCAGCAGAACACCTGCGCCGGATCGCGCGACCTCCGCCTGACCAATGGAAAAATCGTCACGCTGGACAAACAGAATACCGTCGTGTCGGAGGTGATCATCCAGGACGGAAAGTTCACTGCGGTGGGCAAGAATGGCGGCATACGCACCAGCCCCTGCACACGCACCATCAACCTCCGCGGCCGCACCGCGGTTCCCGGCCTGATCGACAATCACAATCACATCGTGCTGCTGGGAATGCGTCCGGGCTACGACATTCGCCTGGAAACCGCGGCTTCGATCGCCGACATCCAGGCCATGCTTAAAGCTAAAGCCAAGACCGTTCCGGCGGGAGCCTTCATCACCACGCTGGGCGATTTCAACGCCAAGCAAGTCGTTGAAAAACGCCTGCCGACTCTGGCCGAGCTGGACGCGGCGCTTCCGGATCATCCTTATCTGCTGAACGGCGGCGGCACGGTCACCAACAGTCGCGGCAAGGTGTTCTTCGAGTCGAAGGGCATCCTGGTGAGCCCGACGGGCGTGATCGCCGGGCCGGGATTCAACGCCGCGCTGAACGCGCTCCGGGCAATCCAAACGTTCGATGACAAGACGCGCGGCACCATGGACGCGATGAATTACCTGACCAGCTTTGGCTTGACCACCAGCGTCGACATGGGGGCGTTCACCATTCCCGGCACGCCCGACATGCAGGACGCTTCAGTAGCCGATAATGTCGAGAGCCTCAACCCGTGGACCATGTATGACGCGTTTATGGCGCTGCACCGCGAAGGCAAGATGACGCATCGTCTGCGAGTCTTCTTTCTTTCGCAGGACACGCGGGCCGACGTCCCTATCCTGAAGCAGCGGCTGCTGAATAACTTTCCCGATTTCGGCGATGGCATGCTGAAGACTTCCGGCATCGGCGAATTTGCCGCTGCCTGGCGCGTTACTGCGCAGGGCGGTCCCGCGAACTACGAAACCGCGCTGCAATTGGTCGCCAAATACGGATGGGCGTTCCAGCAGCACACGTTATCGCTCAATGAGGACAAGTTCACCACTGAAACCTTCGAGAAGGTCAACGCGGTGACGCCCATCAAGGACCTGCACTGGTCGATTGGACACGTCCCCAAGATCGACCGGCCGACGCTCGACCGTCTGAAGGCCATTGGCGCGGGCGTGGCCGTGCACGGCTGGCTGTATCTGGGCGGAACGCCGCAAAACGGAGGGCCACCCTTCCGGACCATCGTCGATAGCGGAATTCACGTAGGCGCAGGGTCGGATGCAGCCGCAGTGTCGGTATTTGATCCGTGGCTCGAGATCTATTACATGGTCACTGGCAAAAACTCGGCCGGCGAAATGATCAACCCGGGCCAGCAGTTGACGCGTCTCGAAGCCTTGCGGCTGTATACGTCTGAAAACGGCTGGTACACGCACGAGGAGAACCAGCTCGGGACGATAGAGTTGGGCAAGCTCGCCGATGTCGCCGTCTTGAGCGAGGATTATCTCGATCCGGCCAAAGTGTCCGAGGAAGGCATCAAGCAACTCAGGTCCGTGCTGACGGTGGTCGACGGGAAGGTCGTTCACGAGGACGCGCGCTGATGTCCGCTCCCGACTATGTGCTCGGATACTCCGAGCACGAACAGCAGCGCCTGTTGAAGCAGGCGGCCATTCTTAGAGCATGCACCGAACGCTTTTTCCGCGCAGGCGGACTGGCGCCCGGTATGCGCGTTCTTGATCTCGGCTGCGGCATGGGGGACGTTTCCCTGTTGGCCGCCGATCTTGTGGGTCCCCAGGGCACTGTCCTGGGCGTCGACCGGGACGCCCAGGCACTCACCCGCGCGCGTGAACGAGCAGCTCAGCACGGCTGCGCGGAGTATGTCGATTTTCAGCAAATGCAGTTGCAGGAACTCAAGGGCGGCCAGTTGTTCGATGCCGCTGTCGGACGCTACGTGCTGCTCTATCAAGCCGATCCGGCCGCCACCCTGCGCCACGTGGCGTCGCTGGTGAAGCCCGGCGGGCGGTTGATCTTCCATGAACTCGATTTCGGTCAAGTGGTGCCGCCCTGGCCTGAAGCGCCGCTGTGGATGCGGACGTACACCATCATGAGCGAAGCCTTCCGGCGCGGAGGAAATCCGCCGGATTTCGGCAGGCGTCTGGTGCGTACTTTTCTGGATGCCGGCTTGCCCTGGCCGACGGTCCAGGCGGAGATACCCGTGGGAGGCGAACCGGGATCTTTTGTCTACGGTTGGGTTGCCGACACGGTCCGCAGCCTGCTCCCGCGGATCGAGCAGTTCGGCTTGGCCACCGCCGCCGAGCTGCAGATTGATACGCTCGCGGCCAGGATGGAACAGGAATCCGTGGTGCTGGGAGCGCAGTTGATCGGTCCCACGCAGTTCGGGGCTTGGACTGTCAAAGCCTGAGGCTGCTCACTTCTGGTCGATCTGGTCGAGCTGGGTCCAGTGGTAGGCCAGCGCCGCCGTCAGGTCCTCCAGCTTCAACCCCACCCGTTTCGCTTCCACAGCCACCCGCTCCAGGTCATTCTTAAGGAGACTATTCCGGCTGGCGGAGTCTTCAAAACCGACGCGGGCCACAATTGTACCGATCCCCGGCTTCACCTCCAGCAAACGGTCGGCGGTAAGCCGGGCGATGACTTTGTGGGCTGTATTCGGATTTATCTTCAAGGTCCTGCTGAGCAAACGGACCGAAGGAAACGGCTCGCCGGGCCGCAGCTGGCCGGAAATTAGAGCCTTCTTGGCCGCGTAAACAGCCTGATCACAAATAGATGAGCCTGACTGTAAGTTGAAGATCAAATCTGTCACATGTGTACTATAACACATGTGTACCAGTACGCGAGATACAGCTACTTCGACTTGCCTTTTCCAGCTCCCGGAGGTGCGCCGCCCGGGATCACGCCGTTCATCCGCGCATAGACCACCATCTGGCCATAGTGATCATAACTATGCTGGCCGAGGAAAGCGGCCGCAGCAACCCGCGCCATGGTTCCGCGTCCGAAGGGGGACGGGACCTGGTCAAACATGTTCTTATCGTTCAGCGTACCCATGGCCTTGTGCGCGAAAGCCAGCGCGCCCTTAAAGTAGTCGATGATTTCATCCTTGGTCTTGAGGGTATCGGGACCATTGTCGGTGGGTCCGATCTCGACCGGAGCCTTTTCGCCCGACACGGAAGCCGCAATCCGGTAGATGTAGGTCGCGATGTGCCGGACTTGTAGGGCATAAGTCCGTACACCCGTAAAGGTGCCGGGGCTGGTGGGCGCGAAGTCGTACTTATCGGCCGGCATCTTCTGCGCCAGGCCCAAAACCTCTCGCTCCACGGTTGAGACTTGGTTGTCGAAGACCTTGCCAATTCCTTCGGCGGCGAACACGGACGGTGTGTTCAACAAAACGGAGCCGGTTAGCACGGCGAGTATCACAAAGTTACGCAAGAGAAGACCTCCACTTGCATATTGTACCCGGGTGCGACCGGCTCCGCCGATCCACGAGTTTAGTTGTTACCGGCGGCCGCCGCCGTGTCCGCCACCACCGTGCCCGCCACCGCCGCCACGAAAGCCGCCACCGCCGCGGAAGCCACCGCCGCCACGAAAGCCCCGGCCACCCCGAATGACCACCGATGGGCCAAAATAGCCAAATCCAAGACCGTAACCGTACGGATAGTAGTAGGGAGAATAATACGGATCATAGTACGGATAATATCCGCCGTAGTAACCATAATCCGCTGGTGGCGCCACGGCGCTTTGCCGTGGTTGCAACTGCGAACGATAATCCTGCTGCTGCACGGGCTGGAACGCGCCTCCCGAGCGATCCGTCGTGATGGTAACCGGATCGATCGTCCGGAAGGTCAGCACGGCTTCAGGGTGAATCTCAGTTGCGTGCGCGTGCGTGGCCACTACGCCGATGGCTCCGGCCACTGCTCCGCCCAGCGCGCCGACGCCTGCACCGAAGCCTCCACCCGCGATGGCTCCGATGGCCGCACCAGCCGCCGTGGTGCCGACCACCACGCCAGCGTCGCGGCCGTTATTATTCGGTCGATGGTATTCCATCAATTGAGTCCGAATGGGGACTTGCTGCCCGTCCACCAGGCTCAACTCTGTCAGCTCCAACCCCAGCCGAGAGGTGCCGTGGTTGTCCTTCGCTTTAACGGCCTCAGAGACGCGGCCAGCGATTTCCTGACCAGGCTGCGCGATCACCAGACCGTTCGCCACCAGCGGCTGCAGAAGAGTAGCCGTAAACAAGTCACCCGCCTGATTTTTGTCGCTCGAAAGCTCCTCATTGACGCGCGCCCGCACGAAAGTCCCCGCAGGCAGGGTGATCTGGGATGGTGCAGGAACGGACGCAGGCGCCTGAGCCTCATTCACCTGATTAATGGGACGCGTTTGGGAATTCTGGGCCACTTCGGCTTGATCCGCGGACGAGGTTCCGAATTTTCTCCAACCTCCGGAAGCGTCCTGCGCGAATGCGGCCGCGGCCAAGCTACCTATGGAAAATATAATTGCTACACGGCGATACATAAGTGCACCTTCTAACGTTCTCAATGCATGTTTACTGCCATGCAGTAAGTGGTTGAAAGATGGAGGATTATGTTAACTGAATGCCGGTCGAAATTCGCCAACTGGTGGTTTTCGGCCAGGTACTGCGTTGCGATCCGTGAAGCGCGCCTACCGCCGATCGGGTAGTGCGAACACGTATAGCGCGTTCCCGTTCGACGGATAGTGCACTTCGGGAGCGAGCACGCCCGGCACCATGCGGGGGCTGCCGCCGCCCAAGCCTGTCGAGACGGCGATGTACTGCTTGCCGTCCACGCTGAACGTCAGCGGGAAGCCTTGCACGGAGGTCCCCAGGCGAGTCTCCCAGAGAACTTTTCCGGTCTTCACATCGACCGCGCGGAAGTAGCGATTCATATCACCCACGAAAGCGATGCCTCCCGCGGTGGAGAGGATCGCGGTCATGAAGGGCGAGCGCTGCTCAAGTTTCCAATTTTCTTTTAGCGTCCGGACGTCGTAGGCCGCGAACTTTCCGACGTTGCCGCCGCTGCCCGGCATCTCGAAGAACCGGCGTGCGGCTCCGCCGCCGCTGCCGCCGCCCTCGACGAAATCGACTTTCTGCGGATTCATTTCCTGGCAGCTCTGGGCCACGGGAATCAGGATCTGATTGGTCGGCTGGTTGTAGCTCATGGCGTGCCAGTTGTGGCCGCCCTCCGAAGTGGGGCAGTTCTGCACCCATTCGCCGATCTGGTTTTCGACGATGTCGTTGCGGAAGTGCGGCTCGCCGGTCTTCGGATCGATCGAAGTGTAGACGTTCTGGTACACCGTTTCCTTGTGGCCGATGTACTTGCCGTTGGTGCGGTCGAGCTTCCAGAGAACGCCGTCCTTTCCCGCACTGAAGACGTACTTCTGGCCCTGGTCATCGACTAAGACACGCTCGAATACTTCATCCAGGTCGAGAGTTTCACCGGGAGCATGGTTGAACCACCATTTGAGCTTGCCGGTATCCAGGTCCAGGGCGACAGTCGAGTTCGCATAGTTGGTCGCGCCATTGCCCGATCCGCGAGTTGCTCGCATCCAGGGCTTGGCCTGGGCCACTCCCCAATACGTCAGATTCAAATCGAGATCGACGCTGCCCGTAATCCACGTGTCGCCGCCCGCGCGGAACAGGTCCGACAGCTTGCCCCAGGAATCGCCGCCCGGATCGGTACTCTTGGCGATGGTGTAGAACTTCCAGATCAGCTTTCCGGTTTGCGCGTCGTAGGCGCTGATGAAACACTTCTCCTCGCGATACTGGTCGCACAAGCCGCCGCCCAGGCCCTGAATCACTTTGCCCTTCGCGATGATGGGTCCGCTGCTGGTGCTGTAAGTGCCGTTGGTTCGGTCGCCGATCACGGTATGCCACACGTTCTTGCCGGTGCGCGCATCCAGGGCGAAGATCTCGGCCGACCCGGTGGTCACGTAGACCTTGTCGTCGTAAATCGCTAAGCCTCGTTGCGAGTTGCCCGTGGCCGTCTCGCCAATGCGATTTTCCCAGACCAGTTCGCCGGTCTTGGCGTCCAACGCCTGCACAATATTCCCGGGGTTGTTGATGAACATGGTCCCGTTGTGGACCACGGGAGCGGGCTGATTGGTGCCCTCATTCATGGCCCAGGTCCAGACCAGGCGCAAATCCTGCACGTTGTTGGCGCTGATCTGGTTGAGCGTGCTGTAGTTGTTGGCGTGATAATCGTGCCGGATCATCAGCCAGTCGGACGGGTCCGGATTGCGCATCATCGCGTCGGTCACTGGCGTGTAATTCTTCACGTTACCGGGGATTGTCAACCCTCGGGGAGCCTGCGGCGCGGCGCCCCGGCCGCCTTGTTTTCCTTGCTTGCCCTGCTTTGCTTGCCCGCCTTGAATTTGCGCCACTACTTGGCCGGTCACGCTGCGAATGGCGACGGTGGAGTTCCCGGTGAGCGCCTGGTTCCCGGCGCGCGCGCCGTTGGATTGCAGAATGAACGCGGTGATATTCAGGTAGTTCTGCTCGCCCAGGCCGCCGGGATTGGTGGGCGGCATGGCACCTTCCATGAAACCAACCAGGTCTCCTACGGTGCGGTTGCCCCAACTGCCGGTGAAGGGAAGCCCCGCGAGCGGCAAGGCGTTACCGATTCCGGATAGATCCGCGGCATGGCACCCGGCGCAGTTCGTCTCATAAGCCGCGCGGCCGGCGTCGGCCTGCTGGGCGGTGAAAGGTCCCGCTGTACCTTGAGCCCCCTGCTGACCGGGCAACTGGAAAACACCATAGAGAGCAGCGATTAACGATATCGGGATAAGAAGTTTCTTCATGGGATACATCTCCTAGTGTTGCAACCAGCCCCACAGCGTGCCATCCGTGGGCTTTTCCGTGTAGATCTGGACGTAGATTCCGCCCTTTTTCAAATTCTGCAACTCTTGCGGATTGAGATCGGCCGATCCGGTGATAGTGCCGCTCATGGCTTTGGTAATCGTGAGCTCGGCGAAGGCCGGACCCCGCACGCCGGCTACGATGCCGTTCTGCAGTTTGGCCGATACAGCGTTGGTCTTCAGCCCGTCGAAGGTTCCGTTGACGGTGAGTTTCGTACCGGAAAGCGTGGCGGTCACGGCGCCAGTTCCAGCCAGATCCGGCCGGGTCTTGGCATCGGCAGGCAACGCGGAGAGCCGCGCTTTGTAGGTGTCGCCGCTCTGCGCCAAACTCGGCAGGCCGAACCAGCCCACGCCTAAACCCACCATCAAAGCCGCAGCGAACCGTAAAAACGTCATTTCCCGCCTCATCATTCCTCCCATAGTTCCTGATGGCTAAAACCCGCAATCCTCCCCGGCCGGGGGTCAGCATATCATAATTACCATCCCAAAAGTCGCATTCGCTCTTGAATAATGGCGCTGTACTGATTCATCTTCTCAGGCTTTCGCCTGCGAGGGGAAGGCAAGATCGCCGCGAGCCGGGTCGATTGCTCCCGGTTAAGCATCGCTGCCGAGGTGTGATAGTGAACCTCCGCCGAGGCCTGCGCGCCGAAGACGCCGCCGGGTCCCCACTCGATCACGTTGAGATACAGCTCCAGCACGCGATTTCGTCCCAGGAGCATAACCGCCATTGGCGCCAGAGTGTATTCGAAGGCCTTCCTGACCGGGTTGCGATGCGTGGTAAAGAACAGATTTTTGACCAGCTGCTGCGGAATGGTCGATGCGCCTCGAGTTACTTCGCCGGCGTCAGCGCTATCCTCGATGACCTGCCGCACTTGTCCCCAATCGATACCGTAGTGGTGGTAGAAGTTGCCATCTTCGGCCGCAATCACTGCATGCTGGAGCTGCGGCGAGATGCGCCGGAGCGGCACAAAAGTGTAACGCTTCTTATACGCGCCCTTCGCGAAAAATGACTCGACACGCCGCTGGATCTGGACGCCGGTGGTGGGAGGGTTGACGTAGCGCAGCGCCAGCAGCGCCCCGGCCCACAGGACGTGCAAGCCGACGAGAAACAGCGCCGCTCCGAGGATCGCTCGCTTCCAGAGGGGGCGCTTCCGGCGAAAACTCGATTGGGATTTGCGCGCCCTTTTGGGTTGGGGCTTCAATCAATCAGTATGGCGCAGCCGCGCCGAAATTATCGCCGGTAGACTTCTAGCCAGCTTCTGGTGGGTATCAACGCTCCCACCGCTGCTCCTATTCCACCCAGGACAATCGCTCCCGCTGCCGTATCCGCGCCTCTGGAAGTGTTAAAAAAACACCAACCGGTGCAATCTTGATGTGTCGCGGCTCCAATGACTGCACCGATGGCTGCTCCACCGCCCAGCCCGATGAGCGAATTCCGTCCCCGGTGGCTATCGCCTCTCAGCAACACGCGGGTCACTTCCTGCTGCGTGAACATTTCCTGACTCTTTCCCAAGGCCAGCAGGAGATTATCCTCTGTAATCCGAAGGACCTTGCCATGCGCCTTGCGTGGACCGGCAGTGATCTTCACATCAGATCCGGTCGCCAGCGCTTTGACGGTATTCCAATCCGTGAGGTTCGGCTGGGCCGCCAGGGCCGCCGCGAAAAATGCAAGCAGCGCCGCAAGATGGTAGAGGGACTGAGATTTTAACACGGCCCCAGGCTATCACTTCCGCAGTTTTCCAAAGGCCTGCGATAGACTTGTTTGAGAATGAATCTGAAAAATGCAGTAGCGCTCGTGACCGGGGGAAGCTCTGGTATCGGTCACGGCATCGCCAAAAGCCTGATCGACAGCGGCGCACGCGTCGCCATCACCGGCCGGGAAAAAGCCAAGCTCGAAAAGGCGGCGAAAGAGTTGGGTGCGCATCCCATCCAAGCCGACGTATCCAAGGAAGCCGACGTCCAGCGCACCATGCGCGAGATGCTCGAAAAATTCGGCGATCTCGACATCCTGGTCAACAACGCGGGCCTCGGCACTTTCAAAAAACTGGTGGATTTCGACCTGGCGAGCTTTGAGCGCACCTTCGCCACCAACGTCACCGGAGCGATGCTGATGGCGCGTGAGGCGGCCAAACATTTTGTTTCCCGTAATCGCGGCAACATCGTGAATATCGGATCGACCGCGTCGCATCGGGGCGCGCCCAACGGAACGGCGTACTACGCCAGCAAGTTCGCTCTGCGAGGCATGACCGAATGCTGGCGGCAGGAGCTGCGCAAGAACAACATCCGCGTGTTTCTGGTGAATCCCAGCGAAGTGATCACCAGCTTCGGCACGGCGGCCGGTTTCGAGCAGAAAGACAATCCCAGCAAACTGCGGCCGGAAGACATCGCGCACGGGGTGAAATCGGTGCTCGAAATGGAAGACCGTGGATTCGTCACTGAGCTGACGGTGTTTGCGACCAATCCCCTTGACTAAAGAGACGTGGATTAGTTTGTAACCCTCGCTGCGTTCGCCGGTATTACGCAGCGGAGGGTGTTATGAAACTTGTATTCGCCGCGTTAATCCTAGCGGCAGGGGCGCACGCACAGCTACGGGATAACCGAACTCCTCAAATGAGCTGCGACAGCGGCAGCTACAATGGCGATCGGCAACGTTTCTGTGAAGTTCGGGAGCAAACGATCCCTGCTGTAGGCCGACTGACCGTGGATCCCGGCAAAAACGGCGGTCTGACCGTCAAAGGGTGGCTTCGGAACGACATTTCGATTCGCAGCCGCGTCGAAACATGGGCCGGCTCGATCGACGAGGCCCGTGCGCTGGCCGGGCTGGTTCGCGTGGACGCCTCGGCTGGGAAGATCAGCGCGTCTGGGCCCGATTCGCAACGCGATTCCTCGTGGTCGGTCAGCTATGAAGTATTTGTCCCGCAGTCGACCGATCTCAGCATGACGAGCACCAACGGGGGAATCAACCTTTCCGATGTTCGAGGGCGAATCGAGTTCGACACGAAAAATGGCGGCGTGCGGCTGACACGTGTCGCCGGCGACGTCAGCGGCCAGACTCTCAACGGCGGGATCCAAGTCGAGCTCACCGGGAGGACCTGGGAGGGCGGGCAGCTCGAAGCGCGCACTACCAATGGCGGTGTCACCATCGCCATGCCGGACAATTACTCGGCCCACGTGCGAACCGAAACCGTGAACGGCGCCATCGATTCGGATTTTCCGGTCTCTGTAACAGTACAGGGTCGTCTTCGTCCCCAGAACCTGGACTTTAATGTCGGTTCCGGCGGCCCGCTGATTCACGTGAGTACCAGGAACGGAGGCGTGAAACTGCGGAAAATTTGAGAGACTGAGCATGTGCGCGTTCAGATCACCAAGAAGGCGGACGGTTCGGGTGTGCTGCGCTGCGTGCGCGCCGACGGTTCGGTGACGTGGCAGAAGCAGACCGATCGCCACGCCGCGTACTTTGCGCTGCATGACTTGACGCATTTCGCGGTGGAGACTTCGCTCGGGTTGCGCCGCGGATTCTTCGGATTGATCGCCGAGGGGTGGGATATCGAAGACACCACCGGCAAAGGCGCTCGCGGGCCGCTGCCGCCGGAAGCGGGCGAAACCGAGCTTATCGTCGGGCTCTTTTCTGCCGAGCGAGCAGGCGGCGTCATCTGGACCGTCGACGAGTTTCACGAGTCCGCAGCCATGGTGGGAGCGCGCCAGCTGAGCTTCGACGAAATCGTGCGCGTCAAGAAGAAACGCAGCGAGCTGTTCCAGCAATGGTTCGCTATCGAGCCGGGGGCGACGCTCGAGCTTCAGTTCGAACCCGCCGCCCTTACGGGACGTGCACCGGGACGAGGCTAACGGTTTCCGTCTTCAGCAGCTTGGCCCGCTTGAAGAAATACGCCGGATAGGTTTGCGTCACCGCGGGCTTATTGGTCGCGGCGCTTCCGCGTTCCTCGTTGCGATAGACGAACGGCATCACACTTACCAGCTCCCAGCCCTGCGAAGCCAGGGTCTGGAGCTCCTGCTGGGACACTTGTTCATACATCGCCGGCGACGTCTCGCGCGGAAATACCGAGTGCACTTCATATTGGGCATAGACCGCAGCAGGGGCTTTGGTCTGTTGGGCCCATACGAACACTACTGCCAACATCGCAAGGGTGAGGCTCAGCACAATAATTCGCTTCATACAGAACGTTGACGATCAAATCGGCCAAGCGTGCAAATCCGTGGGATAATGACGGCTTCCATGGCCACGACCTCACTTTCACGACTCGACCGGCTCACCTCGCCTTACGACCGCGAACGTCTGGAAGACGTCGGGTTTATGACGTGCATGACGCTGGTGCTGCTGGGGAATTATTCCCAGACCGGACACTTCGGCGGACCGCTCGCATATACCCCGTACAACGTCGCGATCCATCTCGCGGGACCTGAACTGGGCGGCCTGCGCTACGACTATCGCCGCCCCAAGCATCCCTATTGCGATAAGTTCATGCTGGCGGGCGGGCACTGTATCCCGACGTGCTATGCGCTGTGGATGATTATGGGGCAGGCTCTGGCACGCAAGTTCGAATCCACGGGCGATAAGCGCTATTTTGCCGATCCACACATTGCCATCCTTCCCGTGGATGCTCTTGGGTTCCGGCGCGGCGCGGGCGCGATGAAAACCTTGCTCCAAGAGAATGGCCTGGCGGATCATCCGCTCTTCGCGCAAGCAAGAATGCGCGGTATCAAGGCGCTGGCCGGACACGCCGAAACCACCGACGTCACCAATGATGTAAACGGCGGACCGTCCGGAATCGGCATCGCCACGGCGGCGGGAAAAGCCGCCTTCTGGGATGTGGTCGGCGCTTCGATCGATGCACCCAAGGTGATCGCGTTCGAAGGCGAGTTCGCCATGACGGAAGGTCACGCCCAGGAACTGAAGACTCAGGCACTCGCTCTCAAAGTCGGTAAGCGCCTTCGCGTGATGATCTCCGATAACAATGCGGGCATCGACGATTCGCTCCTCGGCGGCGTGATCGACTCAAAGTACAAAGGCTATGACCTGATCGACCAGTGGACTTCCTATGGGTGGAACGTCTTCGCGGTCGACAACGGCAACGACTATGACCAGGTCATCGCCGCGCTCCAGACCATGGAGCACTGGGATGGGAAGGATCGCCGGCCCATCGTGGTCGTCGGCAAGACCGCCAAGGGTTACTGGCCCGCAGCGATGAATGGCCAAATCCCGGATGCGGGGCAGCAGCTGCTGGGCTTCCCCAGCCATCCCTACGCGTTCAAGATGAATTCCGAGTACTTCATCGCCCTGGCCCAGACCTTCGAAAAACGCTACGGCGTCAGCTTCCAGGGAATTCGCGACGGTGCGACCAAAGACACGCCCGAGCGCCTGATCCAGTACAAAACTAACATCGATATCGCGATGTCGGTTCTCGATCGGAACGGGCTGGGAGACTGGCTGGCGGATCGTCTGGTCGAGATCGGCGACACACTCAAGGACGATCTGCCGGTGCGGATCGATGTAGGGCACGATCCGTTTCTTGACGAGCGGCTGCGCGTGACGAATCTTCCCGAAGAGCCGCAAAAGGTCTCGGTCAAGAACGAGGTTTCGGGCGCCGACAAACAAGTCGGTATCACGCTGTTCCGCAAGCCGGGCGAAGTGGCCGGCACACGCCGCTGCATATCGGAAATCGTCAAGTGGATGAACTACGTCACGGGGAATCGCTTCCTGACCATCGCTGCCGATCTATCCGAATCGATCAACCTGGAACACGGCGCCATGTGGGGACATTACGATCCGGAAACCAACCCCCTGGGAACACGCCTCAAGGCCGCGATTCAGGAAGCGGGCAACGTTTCGACCGCCATCGGCTTGACGGGGCAGAATGCGTCTCTAGATCCTGAAAAGTTCGCGGGCGTGTGGGCTATCAGCGGAACCTACGGAGCGTTTACTCCGCTGATGTACACGCCGGCGCGCGTGTGGAGCCAGCAGAACCAGGACAGCAAGTTCCGGTTGGGTGTTCTGCATATTCTGGTGGCGCATTCGGGTCCCGAGACGGCAGCCGACGGGCGCACGCACTTCGGCATCTTTGCGCCGCAGGTGTGGAAGCTGTTCCCGCGCGGCCAGACGATCCACTTGAATTTTTGGGATTACAATGACGTGGCTCCCGCCTATTTCGCGGCGGCCGAGATCGCCGCGCGCGAAGCGAAGGTGGGAATTATCACGCTCGAAGTAGCGCGTCCGGATTTTCCCGTCGCCGACCGCAGCAAGTTCGCCGACACCGATCTGCGTGCAGCCGCCAAAGGTTTCTATGTGATCCGCGATTTCGCGCCCGGCAAACCGCGCCACGGCTACGTAATTTCGCAGGGGTCGAGTTCCACGGTGAACCTAGTGAGCACTCTTCCGAAGCTCGAAGAAGCCGGGATCAACGTGAAGGTGGTCGCCGCGATCAGCGAGGAGCTGTTCGATCGCCAGCCTGAGTCATATCGGAGAAGTGTTCTGCCGCCGGAGGCTTATTACGATCTGATGGTGGTCAGCACCGGAACCCGCCGCGTATGGCCTTTGCGCGATGTCGGCCCGCTCACGGATGAGTATTCGCTGACGTCGGATTGGGATAACCAATGGCTTACAGGAGGGCTGGAGGCGGAGGTGATCGCCGAGGCCCATCTGGACCCGAAATCGATCTTCACCGGCATCCAGCGATTCGCCACCGAGCGCGATCAGCGGATCAGCCGCCAGCGAAGTGCATTATCCGATTAACGCTTCCGCCGACATCGCCAAATTGCCTGCGGCGTCTTTCGCCCACAACTGGATCGTATTATCTCCGGGCTTCCCGCAAACGACAAAAGGAGCCAAGTCGAACAGCGGACTGACTGCCCGAAAGCTGAATTTCGCGACGTTCGCCTTGGGCCGATGCCTTCGCAGCAAATCCATCAAAAGCGTCGCGATCAGCGGCCCATGCACCACCAGGCCCGGATATCCTTCCACCTCGGTCGCATAACGCCGGTCATAGTGAATCCGATGTGCGTTGAAAGTCAGCGCCGAGTAGCGGAACAGCAGCACGTCGTCAGGCTGGATGGTTCTCTCCCACACGGCATCGGCCGGCGCAGGCTGAGCAGGTGCTGCCGGTCCGTGATTCCGATAGACAATATCGTGCTTTTCGATCACCGCCAAGCCATCGCCGTTTGATATCTCGTGCCGCACGACTACGAACACCAGCGCTCCGCTGCGCCCCGACTTTTCCTTGATGTCGAGCACGCGCGTTTCCCGCGTTATCTGATCGCCGATGCGCAATGGATGATGAAACTCGAACCGGCTCCCGGCCCACATGCGCCTCGGCAGAGGCACGGGCGGCAACAAACCGCCCCGGCGAGCGTGACCGTCAGGGCCCAGCTCCGAGGCCCGATGCCGATTTAGGAAAAACAGCCAGTGCCACAGCGGCGGCAACGGATCGCCCGGTTGCGGAGGAGGATCGTCGTGATCTAGTGTCGCCGACAAAGCCGCGACGGGTCCCGCGGTTACTGTATCCGTCCGCGTCTCAGTTTTTCCAATCCAATCCGTGAAGCTCATGCTAGACTGGCCGGGACCGTGATGAATCGCCCCGCTCCCGGCTGGCGTATGTGGGTCGCGCCCACCACGATGATGTTGTGCACCCTGCTAGGGTACATCGACCGGCAGGTCCTGGCCGCACTGTCTCCGACCATTCTGGCCGATACGGGGATGACCGCCGGCGACTATGGCTGGGCCGTTTCCGCCTTCTCAGTCACCTACATGATCATGAATCCGGTGTTTGGATCGTTTCTGGATCATATCGGTTTGCGGCGCGGAATGGCGATCGCGGTGCTGATCTGGACTGTAGCCAGCGTCTCGCATGCGGGACTGAACGGTTTAGTCGGCTTCGCACTGGCCCGCGCCCTGCTGGGTTTCGGCGAGGGCGCGGCGTTCCCTGGCGCTCTTCGCACCTCCACGGAAGCGCTGCCGGTGAATAAGCAGTCGCGAGGAATGGCCCTGGGCTATAGCGGTGCCTCCATGGGCGCACTGATCACGCCGCCGATTATCATCCCCATCGCCCAGCGCTACGGATGGAGGTTCGCATTCCTGGTTACCGGCTTTCTGGGCGTGTTGTGGCTGATTCTGTGGTGGCGCGTGGCCCGGCCGCCGTTCTTGCCGAAGCAAACGGAAGACCGCGTACGTTTAAAGATTCAGTGGCCCGATCTGCGCGAACGCCGCGTCTGGATCATCGTTGCGAGCTTCGGATTAGGCGGCCTGGCACTGGGCGTCGCGGCCTACTTGAGCCCGCTCTATCTCAATCGAGCGCTGGGTCTTTCGCAAGCTGAACTGGGCCACGTCTTGTGGATACCGATGCTCGGCTGGGAAGTCGGATACTTCTTCTGGGGCTGGGTGGCCGATCGTTTCGCAGCCAACCAGGATCGCCCGGTCCGGATCTTCGTCCTGCTGACGATTCTCTCGCTTCCCACGGCTTTCATGACTCTGACTCACTCCTGGATCATCGCGATCGCTCTGTTCACCTGGTCGACGTTTATCGCTGACGGTTTCGTCGTCATGTCGCTGCGCGTGGGTTCGCGCATCTTCCCTCCGGACCGCATCGGGATGGTTGCCGGGATCGGCTCCGGGTCCTGGGGAGCGGTCCAGGCCGTCATTCAGCCAGTCTACGGGGCGTGGTTCGACCGGCAGTGGTACGCGGCGACGTTCATTTCGATGAGCCTCCTGCCGCTGGCCGGGACGCTGCTGTGGCTGTGGCTCAGCCGGTCTCAAGCTGCTAGCGCTTCCGTTGGTACATCTTCAACTGCTCCAGCTGTCCGCGGATGACACCGTTGTTGGGATCGAGCTCCACGGCCTTTTCGTAATACGTGATGGCGGTCGGATCGTCGAGTTTGCGCGTGTAGGCGAATCCAATCGCCCCGTAAGTCTTAGCCGACTGCGGATAAAACTCCAGATTCAGCTTGAGCAGCGCGATCGCGTCATCCGGCTTTCCGGATGCGAGTGGCTGTGCCACGCCGATCAGCGTGTCCTCGCCGAAATCGTAGGCGGCACGTCCGTAGAAGTGCTGGTGCAGATCGCGATATTGCGCCGCCGCTGCGGCCACGCCCTTCTCGCGCAGCGTCTGCGTGATGATCTCGGAGAGTTGCCGCGGAATCGGCACGCCGTGATGGCAGGTGATGCACTTGACCTGCACGGCTTCGGCGGCCGGCTTCCCCGTCGCGGTTTCTATGCGGGCGTTCAAATCCCGCGTCATGGCGATCATCTGCCGCGCGATGTCCTTCTTAGGCTCGGGCTGACCGCTACCGCGTGGCGCTGAATGGCAGTACTCGCACTGCACTCCCAGCGCCTGCACGATTTCCTGCATCAGCGGCATTATGTTCTGGGGCATGATGTTTTGCGGCGGCGCCTGAGCAGCGAGACAGCCAGCTGTAGCGGCAAAAATCGATAGTCCCTTTAGCATCTACTTGAGATTGATCGTACTCCGGCAGTCCTTCGATCCGCAATGGCACGGAGTGGTTTCTTCATTTTTCGAGAAGTGATAATCCACGGTAAGCTCCTCGCCTTTACGGATCCTGCGCAGGCTCATGTAGAGGATGTGACCTTTCATGATGCGAGAGATCAGATTGGGGCCGCAGCTATGGTTGATGTACTCTGCGCCGCTTCCGCCCACCGAGCCATCCAGTACCCAATAACGATCGAGCGAGAAGTAATACGTGCAGTCGCCGTGGCCGCGCTTCTCGCAGGCAATCGCGCTGATGCGTTCCCCGGTGTATTCGATCACTTTACGGTTGGCGGGTATCGATTGAGCCGCGTAAACTCCGCGGCCGTGGATGCCGGACTGGCGAACCTCCATGCGATAGACCACTGCAGGATTTGTTTTGGGATCGAGGGCCGTTACTTTATGTTTCACTTTCATTAGTCGCTTATGGGGTCCACATCCAGCCGCGCGATGATGCCCGCCAGACCTGGCTTCGCCGCGGGATAACGCGTGAGCACCAGTGGGTCGTGTCCGGGAATCACGTGGCGCGGCGATTCCGCCAGCCTGCGCACTGTGTTGAATCCTTCCAGCATTTCGCCGACGTTAAACAAGATCGGGTAGGGACGCCCTTGTTCCATATTCGCGTAAAAGTGGCTGGCATCGGAAGCGACTACCACCCATCCGCGGCGGGTTCGAACCCGGACCACCTGCAAGCCCATCGAGTGCCCTCCGATGTGGTGCAGCGTCACTCCCGGAGCCAGTTCGTCATCGCCATCGTGAAAGGCGACGCGGCCTTCGAAGATCCGCTCGACCATGGAAGTCACGTCGGAAGCCTCGAACGGAAATCGAGTCACGCCGTGGCACATGTGCCGCCCGGTGCAGAACGCCATCTCGCGATCCTGCACGTGGAATCGCGCGGCCGGGAACTGATCCAGGCAGCCAGCGTGGTCGTAATGCATGTGGGTGACGATCACATCCTGAACCTTCGCGGGCTCGATGCCGAGCATCTTCAGTCCCTCGGCAGGCGTGCGAAGCAGCTCGCGATTCCGTCTGCGAGCCATCTCTGCGTTGAATCCGGTATCGACCACGAATGTCCGATTTCCACCTACAATCGCCCACACGAAGAAATCGATGGGCATGGGTCCATCGTGCGGATCGCCGCCCAGGAAGTTCTCACTGGCGCGCCGCGGATGATGCGCATAACGAATCGCGTAGACTTCGTATGTATCAGGTGTTGATATGGACACTTCTGTCTATTGTAGGGTGACCGGAGCGAACAGCGCGTGGCGCGCTCAAACGAGCTAAGCAAGCTCGCGCCTCGCTGCGTTGTGCGCGATGATATTTGAATGGATAAAGCATTGTACGAAGCTGGACTGGAAGTACGCAAGGCGACGCTCGGCAAAGAGTTCGTCGAGAATGCTATCGCGAGCGCGGATGACTTCAACCGACCTCTGCAGGAGTTCGTTACCGAGTACTGCTGGGGAGCCTGCTGGACGCGTCCCGGCCTGCCGCGCAAAACGCGCAGCATGCTGAACTTGGCGATGCTGACCGCGCTGAATCGGCCGCACGAGCTTAAGATGCATATCAAGGGCGCGCTCACCAATGGCGTGACACGGGATGAGATTCGCGAAATCCTTCTGCAAACCGGTGTCTATTGCGGCGTCCCGGCGGCAGTGGACGCATTCCGCACGGCCAAGGAAGTCTTCGCGGAGCTGGATAAAAAGTAAATGGCGAAAGAACGACTTGGATTTATCGGGGTCGGCCGCATGGGCGACCCGATGGCTCGCAATCTACTCACTGCTGGGTTCGAGCTCACGATTTACGACACCAGCGCGGCTGCCATCGAGCCGCTAAAGGCGTTGGGAGCGCAGGTGGCGAAATCGCCGCTGGAAGTGGCTTCGGCCGCGGAAGTGGTCCTGGTGAGCCTGCCGACCCCGGATGTCGTGAAGAAGGTTGCGGCGGAAGTCGCCTCTGGGTCGCGGGTGAAAATCTTCATCGATGTTTCGACCACTGGGCCGAAGGTGGCGGCAGAAATTGCGGCAGCGCTGGCGGCCAAGGGAATTACCGGAGTCGACGCTCCGGTAACCGGCGGTGTGGGCGGAGCGAAGAAGGGTACTCTGGCGGTGATGCTGGCTTGCCCGCGCGATCTGGTCGAGCGGGTGCGTCCGGTGCTCGAGCCCATCGGCAAGGTGTTTTTTCTGGGTGAGCGTCCAGGATCGGGCCAGTTGATGAAGCTGGCGAATAACTTGTTGTCGGCGGCCGCGCTGGCGGTGACTTCGGAAGTAATGGTGATGGGCGTCAAGGGCGGCCTGGATCCCAAAGTGATGCTGGACGTGATCAACTCCGGTACCGGCCGTAACAGCGCCTCGGTAGATAAGTTCCCCAGGGCGATCCTGCCCCGTAAGTTCGATTTCGGCTTCGCTATCGGGCTGCTGCTGAAGGATGTGAAGCTGTGCACCGATGAAGCCGCCGGACTGGGCGTCCCGATGATCTGCGGCAACGCGATCCGCGAGCTCCTGGCGATCACCGCACTGCGCCAGGGCGCGGACGCTGACTTTACCACTATCGTAAAAACTGTCGAGGAATGGGCTGGCGTCGAAGTACAGGGATAAAGGGAGGCGCCAGCTTCCCTTAAATGTTGTCTGACCCCTAATCCCCCGTTTTTCCTATAGCGCTGCCCTTAGTCCGTATATCTCCGTCTTAAACGGCAGTTTGCCGGAGAGAAACGGCGCATTCACGCCACCACATTCTTGAAAATGCTTTCCGTATAAGCGATGAAGATCGTCATGGTGGACGATTCGCCCGAAGACCGCAAATTGTTCCGCATTCTCCTGGAAGGGATGTACGGTACGGACCTCGAGTTCTTCGAGGAGTCGAAAGGCCTGGAGGGCCTGAATACCTGCCGCAAAGTGGCGCCGGATTGCGTACTGCTCGATTACGATCTGCCGGACATGACCGGGCTGGAATTTTTGACTCAACTGCAATTGGAAGCCCCCCTTGAGGACCCCGCTTTCACGGTGGTGATGCTCAGTGACTTGAGCAATTATCCGGTAGCCTTGGAAGCCATGCGATCGGGCGCCCAGGATTACCTGGTCAAAGAGCGCATCACCGGCCAGAAATTAGATCTCGCGATTGTGAAAGCTACGCAGAAAGTCGGCTTGATTCGCGAGCTCCGCGACGAACATGCCCGCCTGGCTCGCTCGGTGGCTGAAAAAGACGTCCTGCTGAAGGAGCTGCACCACCGCGTGAAAAATAACTTGCAGGTGATTGCCAGCCTGCTGCGCTTGCAATCCAAGACTGCCACGGATGAGGGCGCCGCCGCGATTTTGCGGGAGAGCCAGCACCGCGTGGAAGCCATCGCCATGATTCACGATCAGCTGTACGAATCGGCTGACCTCCGCCAGGTACATCTGGGGCAACAGGCGAACCTTCTGATGGCCAATCTTTTCAACGCCTTCGGCGTGGATCGCGCGCGCATCTCAGGGCAGGTGCAGGTTTGCCCGCGGCCGGATGGCGCTCCGTTGTTTTTGGGCGTTGACCAGGCGATTCCGGTGGGTCTGATCCTCAATGAACTGATTTCCAACACGTTGAAACACGCGTTTCCCGACGGCCGTTCCGGTCTGATCCAAATCGAGGCGCACAGCCAGGATGGCCGTGTCGACCTTTCAGTGATCGATGACGGAGTTGGTGTGCCGGAGGACCTGGTCACCCGCAAAAGCAAGACGCTGGGCCTCCAGATCGTGGAAATCCTGGCTCGTCAGTTCGGGGGATCGTGGGAGTTGAAGCGGCAAGCCGGGACGGTGTTTCACTTGTCCTTCCCCGAAAGGTAGACGCATGCAGACTGCGCAAGCCTACAAGGTGCTGGTGGTCGAAGACGAGGGGCTGATCGCGCACGATATTGCCTCGCGCCTGGAAGCTCTAGGGCACCAGGTGGTGGGTACGGTTTCGACCGCCGAGGAAGCCGTGGATCTGGCATCGGGCGCCGACCTGGTACTGATGGACATTCGCCTCGATGGCCCGCGCGATGGCATCGCCGCGGCGCAAGAAGTTCGCGCGCGTCATCACGTGCCGGTGGTGTTTCTAACCGCCCATGCCGAGCGCGCCACGCTGGAGCGAGCCAAGGCCGCCGGACCCTTCGGCTACATCGTCAAGCCGCTGGGCCCGGCTTCCCTCAACGCATCCATCGAGATGGCGGTTTATAAACACCGCATGGAGCGCCAGCTGGAAGAGCAGGAAGCCTGGTACCGCACGACCCTGGCTTCGGTAGCGGAGGCAGTCGTGGTCGCCGACCCGTTTGGCCGGATCCGTACTCTGAACCGAGCCGCCGAAGCCTTCTGCGGGTGGACTTCTTCCAACGCGATCGGCCAGCGCCTGGAGAACGTAATACGCCTGGTCGAAGAAGAATCCGGCGAAGACTTGGGCGATCCGACTCCCCTGGCGATCCTGTCCGGCATGCCAGTGCATTTGGACCACGGGCTGAGGCTGCTGGCCCGGGGAGGACGGGAGATGGCGGTCGAGGGGACCGTGGCGCCGGTCCGATCTCCCTCGGAGATCCTGCTGGGGGTGGTGCTGACCTTGCGCGACGTGAGCGCGCGGCGCTGGGAAGAACGCCAGCTCCGGCAAGCGCAGCGCGTCGAAGCTGCCGGGCGGCTGGCGGCGCGCATTTCCGCGGAATACGGGAGTCTTCTACAGATCATTCGCAGCCGGACCGGTCTTCTGGCCCGGCAACTGGCAGGCTATTCCCCGGCGCAAACCGCACTCCAGGAGGTCCGGGAAGCCGCCATCGCCGCCGAGTTGGTCACGGAGAAGCTGGCGAGCTTGGGCGCGCGTCAAGTGGCCCAGCCCCAGATCGTGAGCCTGAACGCTATCCTGCGGCGGATGGCGAAAGCCATCGAAATAGCGGCCGGTGGGCGCACCGTAACGGCCGTCCAGCCGGAGCCTGAAGCGGGACGCATCAAGGCCGATCCTGCGCAGATCGAGCAGGTTATCATGAACCTGGTTCTGCATGCCTGTGCCATCCTCCCGGAAGGCGGCCGTGTGCTGATTCAAACCAGCCGCACCGAGGTTCCGCAGCATGGCGTGCTAACCAGTTTCGCCGCTCTCCGCCTCACCTACTCCGCCATCGAAGCCGACCCCGACCATTTGTTCGATCCAGCTGGCAGCGGCCAGGACGGTTTGGCTTTGGCGGCGGCGCACTCCATCGCGGCAGAGCACGACGGGTATCTCACGGCCCGCTTGGTCGCGGAGGGCACTCGGATCGAGCTCCTGGTGCCGCGCGTTAACGAGGAATCCCTGGTTCCGGAACCTTCGCCTGGTGCGGCACAAGCTCGCAGCATCCTGCTGGTCGACGCCCGGGACCGCGTTCGGGCGCAACTGCACAAGTTCTTCGAAGCCGCGGGCTATAACTTGCTCGAAGCGTCCGACCGCGATGAGGCGTCAGCCCTGGGCCAGGTTCATGAGGGGCCGCTCGATCTCCTGATCGCCGACGCCGATGACCAGGATCAGATCCTGAATGAGCTGAGGCCCAGGCATCCAGGCCTGGACTGCCTGACCATAGTGGATTTGCCCGAATCCTCGCTGCGGGAAATCCGCCGCCCGTTTAGCCAGAAGCAGCTTTTGGAACGCGCCGCGGCTCTTCTGGAGCGCAAGGATAGAGATTTGGTCCGCATGTCCGCCCCGCGTCCATCCGAGTAAATTACTTCTTTCTCGGAGGATCGGGTCTGGTGTCCGGTCCCGGTATGGCGAACAGACTGTCCGGCAGTTTCTGATTCACCAGCACCGATTCGGAAAAAATCTCGTAAACTTTCTCGCCATTACGCTCGCGGTGGATCTGTTGCGGCCACTCAACTCCATCCGTCATTCGATAACGGGAATAGCGTGTGACTTCCTCCTGGCGTTCCTTGGTTTCCGGGTCCCGCCACACCCAGGACTGCCGCACCGGAAGCTTGGTGGTCTGGTGAAAATACGCCCGCACCACCCGGTTTTGCGAATCCGTGATATCCACAATGTTCACCGGCTGGTTCTCGATCACGTCGGAGCCCTGCGATTCGAAGATCATGCCCGGCTCGCGCAATCGCTGCCGCAGGATATAGAGAACGTCGTTGAGGGTTGTATCGCGGTTACGCTGGACCCGGTCTTTTTCCAGTTCCCGGGGACCTCGGAAAGTGACTTCCCAGGCGCCCTCCTGGCGGAACAGCACGTAATAATCTTCGTTCTTGCCGAACGCCTCGCGCTCCTGAATTCCCAGATCGATTCCCGTACGATCCGGGGGGAGATTCACGTAGCGGGTGTAGATTTTGGCCACGGAAAGGCCGCTGATCTCGTCATGAAAGAAGGAATAGGCGCGGCCTCTTTCGATCCGGTCCTGCATGCTCAGGAATTTCGGCCCGCCCAGGGCCGCGACCGCGTCGTCGATTACCTTGCGTCCACGCGCTTCGATCCCTTGGGCGCTTGCCAAGCCGGCGGCCGCCACCAACACACAGAGAATCTTCTTCACGGCCGTTTGCTCAACCCCTCGACATTCAGCCCGCTGTTGATCTTATATTCGGAAACGGTCACTTCCAGCATCTTCATACCGTTCTCCAGCTGGATCACCTTAAATGGGAGCCGAAGGCCCGCCATTGTGTTACCGGCGATTTCGCGCCAGTCTGAAAAAATGTCCGTGGTCTCTGCCGGAGCGCCGTTCTGGCCAGGCTCAATGTAGACTTCCCGGGCCGGCAATCCGGTGGCCGGATCGAACTCGATCTTCACGCTTAGGCCATTGGCGGCCGAGATCTCGACTGCATTTTCATCTATGGCGTTCACCGTGCGCGATGCGTCGCGGTCGGAAAGCATCAGTGCGTATGGCTCTCGGAACATCTCGCCCTGCGCCTGTTTCAGCGCTTCCGCCGGCATGGGCTGAACGCCTTGGGGCGTTGACATCCATCCGGATTTACCGTCCGTGTACTCGATGATCTTAGCGCCCGGAAGCGCCTGCTCCTGGCGGAGCTGATCGGGCGCCAGAAAGTTGTTGACGAGCGTCAGCCGAACCCCGCCCGCGGCAGCCTCCAAAGCTATTTCCGCTGTGTAGGTCGCATCCTTGACCGCGACTAACTTTTCCGCTCCGCCCATGGCTTGCTGCGCGCGTTCGAGCAGTTGTTTGCCGCGCGCCAGGCTGGCCGCATCGGCTTTTGAAAGCTCCCGTTTCGGCTCGGGGATTGTCAAGTCAAGCTCGGTCACTCTGCCCAGTGTGGTCAGCGGCTTCCCGAACTCTTTTGGATTCCCCACCGCCACGATCGCCAGTTGCTCAGGATGGATATGCTCCTTGGCCACGCGCAGCACGTCGGCGCGGGTCACCCCTGCGATGGCCTTCTGATACTGGAACAGGAAATCCTTGGAATAACCGAAATATTCATAGCGCATCACCCGATTGAGGGTTTTGGACGGGCTGTCGAAGAAGAATACGAAGCTGTTGAGCACCGCCTGTTTGGCTTCGTCCAGCTCCTTCTCCGTGACCTCCGTGGTGCGCAGCTTGTCGACTTCCTCGCGGATGGCCTGCACGGTCTCCACCGTGGTCATCGATTTTGTGCTGCCGCCGATGCGGAAAGTGCCCGGGAAGTTATAGTTCGCTGCCCAGCTCGCCCCAATGCTATAGGCATAGCCCAGTTGCGTGCGGATCCGTGAAACCAGGCGGCTGCTGAAGCCCTCGCCCAAAATGTTGGTGGCGACTTCGAGCGCGGGATAATCCGGATCGCGCAGCGTTCCGCCCAGTTCTCCGATGGAGAAAAACGTCTGGGTCACGTCTTCTTTGGGCGCGAAGTAAACGCCCGGAGCAGGCTTGGCCGTGACCGCTGGGAAGGGCGGGACCGCGGGCTGCTCCACTTTCCAGTCGGCGAACAGTTTCTCCAGCTTGTCTTTCATGTCTGCGGCGGTGAAATCGCCATACACGGCCAGCATGATGTTCTTGGGGAAATAGTAGCGCTGGTAGAAGGCGATCAAATCTTCGCGATGAATGCGATTCAAGTCCGCATATTCCGGCTGCCAGCCGTAGGGCGTATCCGGGCCATACAGAACGCGGGTCAGTTCGCGTCCGGGGATATCGCCGGCGTCGTCATTGCGGCGCGCGATGGCGCTGCGGTACTGGGTAAGTGTCAGATCCAGCTTGTCCTGACGGAACTCCGGATTCGTCAGCACATCCTTAAAGACGGCCAGCACCCGATCCGTGGTTTCCTTCAATCCTGAAAAGCTGACATTGGCGCTGGTTTCGTCCATCCCGGCTTCCACGGTTCCCGCGATGTTTTCCAGCTCCTCATCCAACTGGTCGCCGGTTTTCGACTTAGTGCCGCCGGATCGCAGCACGTCCGCCATCACTTGGGACAGGCCGCGCCTATCACTGGGGTCGAACAGATTACCGGTATGGATCAGCGCCAGGCCCCGGATCAACGGCAGCTCGTGATCCTCTAGCATCAGCAAGCGCATGCCGTTCGATAGAGTCACCTCGACCGGCTCGGGAATCTTCACTTGGCCCAGCTGAGGATACTTCAGCGTTCTATACGACGGAACCTGCTGTGCGGCGCCGTTTATGGCGCCGACCGCCAACACCAGCGCTAATAAAAACGTTCGGCGCCTCATTTCGCGTCTCCCTTGGAATCTTCCTTCGGCGGGGTGTAGGTGTACACCACGGTACGAGTGTTTTCCAGCAGATACTTCTGCGCGACACGTTGGACGTCTTCCGCGGTCACTTGATTGTATTCATCGAGCTCCGTGAATAGCTTGCGCCAGTCGCCATAGCCGGCCTGATAGGCGCACAACTCGGCCGCGAGACCCGAGTTGCTGTCGAGCTTCTCGATCAGCGCCGCGCGCAGGTTGATTTTCACGCGCTGGAGCGCCTCCGCGTCGGGCTTCTCTTTCTTGACGCGATCGACAATTTCGTATACCGACTTCTCCATTTCTTCGATTGTGTGCCCGCTGTTGGGGATCACGAAAAACAAGAACAACGCAGGATATTTGCCGCCCGGATAGGTCGCGTAACTCGCTGCGCCTAGCGCGATCTTTTTGTCGCGCACCATTTCCTTATAGATAATGCTGGTGCGTCCGCCGGAAAGAATCTGCTCCAGCACATCCAGGGCGGCATTGTCCTTGGAGTACTGATCCGGCCGCTTGTAGGCGATCACCAGGAAGGGCTGCGCGGGCGACGCCACCATTACGCGCTTTTCACCGTTCTGCGGAGGTTCCACCGTGCGGACCAGCGGCGGCAGCGGCCGCGCCGGGATGCGTCCGAAATACTTCTCGGCCAGTTGCTTGGCTTGGGCGGGATTCACATCGCCCGCGATGCCGATGGTCAGATTCGACGGCCCGTAGTAGCGTTTGTAAAACGCTTCAGCGTCTGTCGCACGCAGATTCTCGATATCGCTGGCCCATCCCGCCGGGCTGTTCTTGTAAGGATGCGCGGCGAACGCGGTCGAGTCGAGCGCCTCCACCAGCTGCCCCTGCGGGCTCGATTCGATTCGCATGCGGCGCTCTTCACGCACCACGTCGCGTTCCTTATAGAATTCGCGAAACACGGGATGCAGGAAGCGTTCCGACTCCAGCAGAAACCAGAGCTCGATGCGGTTGGACGGGAAACTATAGAAGTAGGTGGTTTGATCTTCAGCCGTGCCGGCATTCATGCCCACGCCGCCGTTGGATTCCACGATGCGGTCGTACTCGTTCGATTCTACGTAGCTGTCGGCCTTGGCGATGGCCGCTTTGACCTCGGCTTCCAGCGCCTCGATTTTCTTTGGATCGGCCCGGAAAGCCTTGTTACGCTCGGCGTCCAGGCGATCGTAGACCTCCTCAATAGCGTCCAGGGCCTTCTTCTCCGCCGGCCAGTTCTTGGAGCCAATGGTGGGAGTGCCCTTGAAGGCCATGTGCTCGAACATGTGCGCCAGGCCGGTGCGGCCATTGGGATCATCCACCGCGCCTACGTTCGCGTAAGTGTGAAAGGACACCACCGGCGCGTCATGGCGTTCGATAACCAGAAACGTCATGCCGTTGGCGAGCGTGAACTGCGTGACTTTCTTTTCGAAATCCTGGAGGCTCTGGGCGGCCAACAGGCTGGGGAGCAATATGAAGAGGAGGACGCGAACCCGCATGCATCCAGGGTAACAAGGCCGGTAGGACAGGCGATCTCGTCGCCTGTCACCCCTACTTCAATTCCAAAATCTCTTTCTCTTTGGCCTTTGACGCCGCGTCCACCTTGCTGATGTAGACGTCCGTCATCTTCTGGGTTTCTTCCAGCGCCCGGCGTTCTTCGTCCTCGCTGATGGCCTTATCCTTCAGCAACTTCTTCAAGTGTTCATTGGCATCGCGGCGGACGTTGCGCAGCGCCACCCGATGCTCTTCGGCCACGTGATGCAGCCGCTTGACGATCTCCTTGCGCCGTTCCTCGGTTAAGGGAGGGATAGGCACACGGATCATTTTTCCGTCGTTAGCCGGATTCAATCCCAGGTCCGAGACCCGGATTGCCTTCTCGATAACGCCGATCTGCGACACATCCCAGGGCGTGATGGTGATCAGTGTAGGCTCGGGCACGTGCAGGTTGGCCACTTGGTTGAGCGGTGTGGGCGAGCCGTAGTAATCCACCCGAATGTTGTCGAAAACGCTGACCGAAGCCCGTCCGGTGCGGATGCCCGCGATGGTGTGCTGCATGTCGGCAATGGACTTATCCATGCGCGCCTTAGCGGCCGTCTCGACATCCTTCACGTTCTTGAAATTATGCCCCGCAGGGGCCGCAGTTGGTTCAGCCATAAGATTTAGGTAATTAGCGTGCCGATGGGTTCGCCCATCGCCATTCGCATTATATTGCCTCGGACGTTCAAATTGAAAACCACAATCGGCATATGGTTGTCGCGGCACATGGCCACCGCCGAAGCATCCAGCACACGCAGGTTTCGAGACAGCACGTCCGAATACGCGATTTCTGAAAAACGGGACGCGTCGGAATGCTGCAAGGGATCTTTGTCGTAGACGCCGTCGACGCGCGTGGCTTTCGCTACTACCTCGGCGTGGATTTCCAAACCCCTGAGCGTCGCTGCGGTGTCAGTCGAAAAGTACGGATTAGAGGTGCCCGCGGCGAAGATCACCAGGCGCCCCTTTTCCAGATGACGAATCGCGCGTCGCCGGATGTAGGGCTCGGCCACTGAGTGCATCTGGATCGCGGTCATCACGCGAGTGGGAGCGCCGGCTTTCTCCAGGGCGTCCTGCAGGGCCAGAGCGTTGATCACGGTTGCCAGCATTCCCATGTGATCCGCGGATACGCGATCCATCTTCTGCGCGGCCGCGGCCACGCCGCGAAAAAAATTCCCGCCGCCTACCACCAGTCCGATTTGAACCCCGGACTGGGCCACTTCCGCGACCTCCGCGGCCAGGGCCTTCACTCGCTCCGGATCGATACCGAAGGAAGCCTCCCCGGCCAGAACTTCGCCGCTGATTTTCAGTAGGATGCGACCGTAGCGAGGCACGAGCTACTCGGCTGCGGGTGTTTCCGAGCCCGATACATCGGCCGAGACGGAGTCTCCGACCTTGAACCGCACAAAGCGCGACACCGTAATATTTTCACCGAGCTTGGCGATCTTGGCTTTGATCAGGTCGGCGATGGAGGTCGTGTTTTCCTTGATGAAGGGCTGCTCGTAGAGGCACACTTCTTCGTAATACTTGTTCATGCGGCCCTCGACAATCTTGTCGACCATCTTCTCGGGCTTGCCTTCGGCCAGCGCCCGGCCGCGCTGGATGTCTTTCTCTTTGTCGAGCGCCGCCTGCGTGACTTCCTCTTTGCGAATGAACTGAGGATCGGCTGCCGCCACTTGCATCGCCAGATCGTGCACCAGCTCCTGAAAATCGTCGGTCCGCGCCACGAAGTCCGACTCGCAGTTGACCTCAATCAGCACGCCCAGCTGCGCTCCGGGATGGATATAGCTGGCGATCACGCCCTGCTTGGTCGAGCGAGCCGATTTCTTGGAGGCCGAGGCGATCCCTTTTTTGCGCAGCACGACTTCGGCTTCGCCCAGGTCGCCCTTGGCCTCCTTCAAAGCGGCTTTGCACTCCATCATTCCAGCCCCGGTTCGCTCGCGGAGCTGCTTCACTAACTGTGCACTGATCTCCATAGATTCCTTATTAACGTGCTAGGGCGAGGCGTGCCTCGCCCCTACCGATCCTTCGGGCACGCCCGACCTTGCCTAAATTGTTTACGGATTTCCGCTGGACGCTTCGTCGGCCACGGCTTCCGACGCGGGCCCCTTGCGCGGCAGCGAGGTGGACGGCAGATCCTCGTCGGGCATGCTCTCCGACATGAGCTGCGCGGCATACTTCGGATCGACGTATTCGGAATATTCCGGCATCTCCTCCACCGGAGCTTCGTCGCCGCTTTCCGCGATCTTCTCGGGAACGAAATCGTGCTCGGTAGCAAGCTGCCGGCCCTCGATCACGGCCTCAGAGATCTTGTTGGTGAACAAACGGATCGCGCGCAGCGCGTCGTCATTCCCCGGAATCACGTAATCCACTTTGTCCGGATCGCAGTTGGTGTCGACTACCGCCACCACCGCAATGCCCAGCTTGCGGGCTTCTTCGACCGCGATGGCCTCTTTGTTCGAGTCCACCACGAATAGCAAGTCCGGCAGGCCGTTCATGTCTTTGATGCCGGCCAGGTTCTGGTTCAGGTGCTTGCGCTCGCGCTCCATGCGCACGATTTCTTTCTTCGCGCGCCCGCCCCAATCGCCTTCCGTGGCCATCGCGTCCAGTTCCTTCAAACGTTTGATGGATTTCTGCACGGTAGTCATGTTGGTCAGCAGCCCGCCCAGCCAGCGCTGGTTCACGTAGAACTGCGAGCAGCGGAGGGCTTCCTCGGCGACGGCTTCCTGCGCCTGGCGCTTGGTGCCCACGAACAGGACCGTTTTGCCTTGCGCCGCCATTTCACCCACGTACCGCATGGCGTCCTTGAAGAGCTTGAGCGTTTTTTGCAGGTCAACGATGTAAATGCCATTGCGTTCGCCAAAGATGTATTCCTTCATCTTTGGATTCCAGCGCTTGGTCTGGTGCCCGAAATGAACGCCTGCTTCGAGCAATTCCTTCATGCTAATCGACGGCAATATCCCTCCTTCTTTTCATTTTCTGAGAACCCAGGTCCACGGTCCAAAGCGGGATTTGCGGACCCGGGGTTGCTGAACTAACTACCGGCCGCGAAAAACACGAATGAACGCAAATAAAGTCCTGCGCTCATGGGTGAGGATTTGCGGCAATCACTAGCGTTTCGAGAACTGGAACCGCTTGCGGGCGCCCTTCTGCCCGTATTTCTTGCGCTCATGCTGGCGCGCGTCGCGCGTGAGCATGCCCAGCTCCTTCAGTTTCCCGCGCAATTCCGAGTTGAACTCGATCAGTGCGCGAGCGATACCCAGCTTGGCGGCTCCGGCTTGCCCGTTGGGACCGCCGCCGGCTGTGGTGATCCAGATATCGAATTTGTCGGCCGTTTCGGTGGCCAGAAGCGGCTGGCGCACGATCGCGCGCGCTGCCTCGCTCGGGAAGTAATGTTCGAAAGCGCGGCTGTTCACCGTGATCTCGCCCTTCCCGTCCCGTAAAAATACTCTGGCCACCGCTCTCTTGCGGCGACCCGTTCCGAGGTGCTGTACAAAAGCCAATTTAGTCAGATCTCCTTACGACGCAGCCAGTGCGACTGGCTTTTGTGCCTGGTGCGGATGCGTCGGGCCGGCGTAGACTTGCAGCTTGCGGTACATTTGCTTCCCCAGCTTGCTTTTCGGGAGCATGCCCTGCACTGCTTCTTCCACCATCCGCGTGGGACGCGATACCCGCACCTTGCGCGCTTGAGTTTCGGTTAAGCCGCCCGGATATCCCGAGTGCCGGCGATAGAGTTTTTGTTCTTCTTTGTTGCCAGTCAGCTTTACTTTGGCTGCGTTCACCACGATCACGTGGTCGCCGCAATCGAGGAACGGTGTGTAGGTGGGCTTATGCTTGCCCATGAGAATCTTGGCCGCCTTACTGGCGATCCGGCCCAGCACCGCTTCTTCGGCATCGATCACGTGCCATTCGCGCGTGAGGCCGGCGAGCGATGGAATTGAGGTTTTCATGAAGACAGACGTACTCCTGCGAGTTCTAGAACCTTATTGAGCTTAGCGAATTCGGGCTCGGCCTGTCAAACTGACCCGCAGGGTATAATCCGATACATGAGGCTTGCGCTAGCAGCTTTACTCCTAGCGTCCAGCGCGTTCGCCGGAATCGTCGAGGACGTTCGCGCGGCCATCGAAAAGAACGACTTCCCGGCGGCTGATCGTCAGGTCCAGGCCTATCGCCGGGCTTACGGAGCCGATTCAGAGTTAGCTGCCGCTATCAGTTGGCAGGCGCGGGGGGCGTTGGCAGCCAAGAACTTCGACCGTGCGGCCGCGTATGCCGATCAAACCCGCCAAATGGCGCTCCCTAACCTGCGTGGACCCCGAGTGGCTCGCGAGCGATGGCTGTACGCCATGGGCGCCTCCATCGAGGTCCAGGCACAGGTCATGGCCGCTCGGGGCGAAGCCGGCGACGCCGTGCAGTTCCTGCGGGGTGAGCTGAAAACCTATACCGGGACTACCATACAGGAGCGAATTCAGAAAAACATCAACCTCCTGAGCCTGGAAGGCAAGCCTGCACCCGCGCTGGACGGCACAGTGTGGTTCGGCTCTAAGCCTCCCACCATCGCCAGCCTGCGCGGTCAGGCGGTTCTTCTATTCTTCTGGGCACACTGGTGCCCGGACTGTAAGGCCGATGTTCCCATCATCGCGGGCCTGATGAAAAAGTATGGTCCACGAGGGCTAGCCCTGATTGGTCCGACCGAATACTACGGCTACGTGGCGAACGGCGCCGATGCACCTCCAGCAATCGAAAAGCCCTATATCGACCAGATCCGCCGCCAGTTCTATGCGCCGCTTGGCGATATGCCCGCGCCCCTGAGTAACGCGAATTTCGCCCGCTACGGCGCGAGTTCTACACCTACTCTAGTCCTGGTGAATCGCCGGGGTATCGTGAGCTGGTACCATCCCGGGGCCGCTACGGAAAAGGAACTTATCGTGCAGATCGAACGAGCGCTGCGATGAAAAGCCGGGCGCTGTTGGCGCTAGCGGCGCTATTTCTCTGGAGCGCGAGCGCGTTCCAAACCCCTGCCACGCATCCCGTTACCGGTCGCAAAATAGCCGGCGTCATGGGGATGAGCGGCGCGGACTGGTTAGTCCGGCCCGAGCGCGAAGCTGAAGAACAGCCTGAAAGAGCCCTCGATGCGCTGAACCTGAAACCTGGAATGGTCGTGGCGGACATCGGAGCCGGAGTAGGTTATATGTCCCTGCGTATGGCCAAGCGCGTGGGTCCTTCGGGCAAGGTTTACGCCAACGATCTGCAGCCCGAGATGCTCGCAAAACTGCGCGAGAACGCCGCCAGAGGCGGGATTGCCAACGTGATCACCGTGCTGGGCGACGTTGCCGACCCCAAGCTGCCCCTCAACACCATGGACTTGGTGTTGCTCGCCGACGTCTATCACGAGTTCTCGCAACCCGAGCAAATGCTGCGCAAGATCCGCGAAACGCTGAAGCCCGACGGAAGATTAGTTTTGCTCGAGTACCGCGCCGAGGACCCCAGGATCCCCATCAACCCCGAGCATAAGATGACCGTCGCGCAGGTTAAGGCCGAGTTGGAACCGGAAGGGTTCGTGCTGCAGCGGGCAATCGAAACCCTGCCGCGCCAACACATCCTGATCCTGACCAAGGCAGCCGCCAAGGCGGCCGGCGCGCGCTAGACAGCCATTAGTACTGATATCGGTGATAGTGATATCCGCTTTGCTCGTACCCGTTGTCAGGAACGTTGATTATCAACGGGCTCTGTAGTTGGAATGTCAACACGCTTTCGGCAGGTACCCGAACATCGCGACCGCGTGTAGCGATCTGCCCGCCAGCTCCAGCAGCGGCTCCCGCTGCCGCCCCGATGGCAGCCCCTTTCCCTCCGCCAGCAATAGCTCCGATAATCGTGCCGAGTATTGCCCCGCCGCCCACGAATTTTCCTGTTCGCTCATTTGCGCCAATGCCAGGGCGATTGGAGCTTTCTAAACGCTCGGTCCCGGTATCGATGGCGTAACGCTGCCCATAGGCCGTAATCGATTCGATGTCCAGCACAAGATCGTTGTCGGGTGCGCGGCGCACGATCAACTCAACATCGGATCCCCGCGGTATCGCGAGTTGTCCGTCACTGCCTCGAATGTCATCTGCGATCCGGCCGTAGTATATTCGCCCGTCGCGGGAATGAGTCTCAATGAACTCGTTGGTCCTCACCGGTATGTCAGTTCCGGGCTCCACGCGGCTGACAGGACTGGCGGGGTAGTGGTCGTCGTTCAACGAGAACTCCGCCTGGCAGCCCCGATCCACCCAGATCTCCTGGCGGTTGTATCCCCAGCTAAAGCCCTCCTCACATCGCGATCCCCGTAATTCTTTCAGAAGTGTCACGCCGTGGCTGGTATCGGCCCCGCACGTAGCCCGCCTTCCGTTTGTCGAAGAACAAGTCATTGTGTGGTCCTGTGCTTGAGCGATCGGTGGAGCTACTAGCGCCCAGCCAATTCCTAGAAGCCCGGTTAGCGCGGTCGCCAGCCAAGGCATGGTTTGTTTGGTTTCGTTGGTCATAGAACGTCCCCGCTGAAGCGGAAGAAAGCAAGTTCCTCTCCAAAGATGGAAGTCCTCTAGTTTCTGAACCAAAGATCGTTTTCGGAATTGAGCCGTGCACATATTACTGGCAGCGGCGACTGTTATGGTGACTCTTATGCGCTATCAATTCCTGGTAGATACTTACGAAACTGAGCGGCTCAAAGTAATGAGCGTATGGGGCATGTTCCGTGACGAGGATTTGTCCTTCCGGCCGCATGCCAACGATTCCCGGGGCCGCAGTTTTCTGGAGCAGATGCAACACCAATGCTTGAGCGAAAATGCCTGGTTTTGCAATATGTTGGGGATCGATGTGGGAGCTCCGCCGCTTCCCGTGGAGCAGACCAGGCTTGGGTTCATTTTGCAGTACGGAACGGATTCTTCAAAACGTCTAGACGTTTTGAAGTCAAAAGCGGATGCCGTCTGGTGGGAGGAAGAAGTCGCCTTTTTTGACGTGCAGCGTAGCCGGGCCTGGATCATGGTTCGGCGTATCGCCCACACCTCGCACCATAGGGGCCAGCAGATGGCCATGCTTCGGATGCTTGGGCGGGATGTGTATAGCAACTACGGCCCGACGGCTGATACGGGCGGGCAGGTTGTTTATAAGCCGCTACCGTTGTAGTTCGGGCAGCAGCCGCAGTGCGTTGTCGCGTTCGATGGCACGAAGATCCTTGGCTGGGAAGCGCTGCGCGGCCAGGCCTCCAGTTACTTCCGCTGGCGTTCGAAACGGGTAGTCGGTTCCAAACAGAATCTGCGATGCCGGCGCCACCTTCAGCAAAGCTGCAAGTGCCGGGGCGCTGTTGGCCTGAGCCGTGTCGTAATAGAACTTCTTCAGCTCATACATCAAGCCCTTGGGCAGAACGGCCTCCTTCCCTTGCAGGGTGCCTTCCTGATACACGAAGCGGCTCAGCAGGAAGGGCATGGTTCCGCCGCCATGCGAGAGAATCCAGCGAATATCGGGGTAACGCGCGGCCGTGCCGCTGAACAGCAGGCTCGCCGCGGTGCGGGTAGTGTCGGTGGCCCACTCGATCATCACTGCGGGAACGTCATTGTGCAGGTTACCGCAGCAGGCGGCCGTAGTCGGATGCGTGTAGATTACTGCGTTGCGTCGGTTCAGCTCGGTCCACACGGGCGCGAAGGCCGCATCCCCCAGCCATTTATCGCCATAGCTGGTAAGCAAGCCGATACCATCGGCCTTAAGGGTATCGAGCGCGTATTCGATTTCGCGCAGGCTGCCATCGATATCCGGCAGAGGCAGCGCGGCAAAGAGACCGAAACGGCCGGGATGGTTCTTGGCAGCCATGGCTCCATAGTCGTTGACGATCCGGGCCAGCCGGCGGCCCTCCGGAACATCCCCGAACCAGACGCCCGGAGAGCTGACCGACAGGACCGAGGTCGCGATCCCGCCGTGGTCCATGGTTTCGACTGACTGCGCCGGGGACCAGGCCGGCTGACCTGCGGCCCGATTGCCGATCGCGGTTCGATAAGCGGGAGGAAAGAGGTGATGATGAACGTCGATACGGTGGGGCGTGGGAGCGCCCTTCGCGAGCGTACAGGCGAGGCCGGCTAGAAACTCGCGTCGTCGAAGAATCAACATGGGACTCCTTATCCACAAGCGATTCTACACCTACAATAGACAAGAGGAACTTACATATGCAGCGAACCGCAGACGCAAAATGGCAAGGCGATCTGAAGACGGGTACGGGCGAGATTTCAATGGCAAGCGGCACCTTGTCGCATGTACCGTATTCGTTCCACAGCCGTTTCGAGCAGGGGAAAGGAACCAACCCGGAAGAACTGCTGGCCGCCGCGCATGCGGGCTGTTTCACCATGGCGTTATCGAATCAGCTTGCGCAGGCGGGATTCAAGGCTGAGAGTCTCGAGACCACTTGCACCATCACTCTGGAAAAAACAGAGGGCGGGTTCGGCATCACCGAGAGCCATCTGGAGCTGAAAGCCAAGGTTCCAGGAATCACCAAAGAAGTGTTTGATAAGGCGACCGCGGAAGCGAAATCGGGCTGCCCGGTGTCAAAGCTTTACCACACCAACATCACGCTGAGCGCGACGCTGGAAACTTAACGGGCCCGCCATCATTCCCAGCGCAATGCGTCCATGGGACTCACGCGCGCGTTCGGGCTCACCAAGCTGATCGCGAGCCTGCTATATGGGGTGAAGACCCGCGATCCGCTTACGGGCGACAACGGCTAGCCCCAGACTTTGCGCGCGGTATCCGCAACCAATGCCAGCTTGCGCCACTGCTGGTCGATCGACAGAAGGTTCCCGGCCGCGACCGAAGCGAAGCCGCACTGCGGGCTGATGGCCAGCCGCTCCAGAGGAATATAGCGGGCCGCTTCATCGATGCGGCGCCGCAAAGCATCCTGCGATTCGAGCGTCGCATCCTTGGTCGTAACCAGCCCCAGCACCACGCTCTTGCCGGCCGGGACCCACCGCAGCGGATCGAACCCACCGGAGCGCTGGTCGTCGAACTCCAGCAGGAACCGATCCACATTCAGGGAGCCGAACAGCCGTTCGGCGATCACGTCATAGCCGCCCTCGGTGAACCAGCGGCCGCGGCTGTTTCCCCGGCAGAGATGCGCCGCCACCGTGATTCGATTCCGGGGGACGTCCGCAAGCGCGGCATTGTCCCCAGCGATGCCTTCCGCCAGTTCCTGATCCGGATCGCGGCCCTCGGCCTGCATCTGGGCCCGGTGTTGCGGGTCGAGATAGTGGGTGTAATAAGGCGCGTCGAACTGGATATACGTCACGCCTTGGGAAACCAGCCGCCGTACTTCATCGCGTAGGATCGCCGTGAGTTCTTTCAGCAGCTCGTTGCGAGTGGAGTAGAACATTTCGGTGAGACCCGGTCGGTAGCTGCACACCACGAAGTTCGACGGCGCGGGCAAGGTGACCTTGAACGGCCGTGTCGAAGTCTGTAGCAGCAACGGAATCTCGTGGGCCGTCAGATGGCGGGTCTTGCGCAGCTTCGCCCCTACCGCGTTCGCGCTGCTGACTTCCGGACCGCCGCCCGGACCCTTCCAATCGAGCACCACGCGGTCGCGAACAAATCCCTCCACCGCATCCGCCATATCCGTGAGCCACGATCCTCGCCGGAATTCCCCATCCGTGATCCGGTCCAGCCCGGCGGCGCCCTGCTTTTCGATCACGTCCAGGATGGCCCGATCCTCGACTTCACGAAGCTGGTCTGGATGCAGGCGTCCTTCCGCGAAGGCGGCACGCGCCTGTAGGAGTTTTGGAGGACGGAGTAAACTGCCTACGTGCTCGGCGCGATCGGGTGACTTCATTCGAAGCCAGTATATTCTGAAACTTCCCTAGCGATAGAGCGCTCCCGCCGTGGTCCATTCCGTGGCGAAGCGCTCGATCAATAACGCCTGGTCCAGCGGGAAGCCCTCGAATGCCAGTGCCGGAATATCTTTCCCCATCGGCGGCGCCGGTAGCAGGGACATGCCCGCGGCATTCACCACGGCATTCACCTGGGAGACCGCCATGGCCAGCGAGATTTTGCCCACGGCCGGCGGCGCGTTCTGGGGTTCGTGATGATGCTCGGCAGCCGAGCGGATCGGCTCACTCAGACCCCAGTAGTCCACTGCTAACGCCGACAATTCCGCATGGTCGATCTGGAGCATGCGGCGTTCGCTCTCAAGCAGCGACTCGCCGGTTACCGCCGCGGCCGTAACGATCGTTTCGTATTGCTCCGGCATGGCCACCGCGATCACCAGCTTGCCGACGTCGTGAAACAGACCTGCAAGAAACGCGTCCTCGGCGTCTTCCAGAGGCACAACCTCCGCCAATAGCTCCAGGAACATACCCGTCGCAACCGAGTGCAGGTTGAACCGTGTGAGGGAGAAGCTCGGCGCGATCTTGTGCTTCGCAAACAGATTGGAAATCGACCGCGCCAGGGCGAACTTTCGTACCGCTCCCAGACCGATCATCGCAATGGCGTGCTGGATGGAGCTGATCGGATGCTGCCGCCCGAAAGCAGCGGAATTGGCGATGCCCAGGATCTGCGCCGACAACAGGGGATCGCGCTCGATCAAGACTGCCAGTTCGTGGACTTCGCAATGGCGCCGGGCCAGCCGTCCCAGCAGATGTGTCGCTGTCGGCGACAAGGCCGGCAGGCGCGCCAGGCCTAGGAATGCCTGCTTCCTGGCGTTACTGCGCCGGTCTTGTTTATTTAGCGTTGCCGAGGACATTCCCACTTCCCCATATCGCAGCTGGATTCGGAGATTCGAAGAAACTTTCTTGGAGAGTCCGCGGGGGCCGCCGGCACTATTGTGTTACCCGATACGGAGCAAGTATGGCGAAGCCTCTCCTCGGATTGATGGTATGTATATGCAGCGGAGCGCTGGTGGCGCCGGCGCAGGCGGCCGATCCTGCATACGCTTCATTAGACCGGGCTTACGCGGCTCTTCGGGCGAAGGATTACGAACTGGCGATCCAGGGGTTCGAGGAGGCCACCAAGCTGGATTCCGGGAAGGCTTCGATCCGCAAAGACCTGGCCTATACCCTGTTGAAGATCGGCGAAACAGAGGCGGCGCGCGATCAATTCGCGGAAGCCATGACTCTGGACCCGGCCGACGATCAGGTCGCCTTGGAGTACGCCTTCCTGTGTTACGAGACCAAACAGCAAGTCATGGCGCGGCGCGTGTTCGACCGGTTGCGGAAATCGGGCAACTCGACTGCGTCCGCGGCCTTTGAGAATGTCGACCGTCCCCTGCGCGAAGGCATCGCGCGCTGGAAGCAGGCGCTCGAACTCTCGCCCGATAACTTCAGCGCCCATGAAGAGCTCGCGCGGCTGGCCGAGCAGCGCGACGATCTCGACCTGGCTGCCGCGCAGTATCAGGCAGCCTGGAAGCTGCGGCCCGCGCGCCGCGATCTGCTGGTCGATCTGGGCCGCGTGTGGCAGGAGCAGGGCGGGACCACGCCTTCTAAAATCGAGGACGCCCGAGCCGCACTGCTCGCAGCTTCCCGCGGTGCTGACCCGCGCGTGGCCGAACAAGCCCGGGAGCTTTTGCCATCGCGTTATCCGTATGTATACGAGTTCGAGAACGCGCTGGCGCTCGATCCGTCGAATGACGCGCTGCGCCGCGAACTGGCGTACCTGCACTTGGCGATGGGCGATAAATCTGTCGCGGAGCAGCAGTTGCAATCCTTGCCGCCCGCGCCTCAACCGGTTCCTCCGCCACCAGAAAACATACCGTCTCCGGACACATCGAATAACAGCAAACTCCGGGGCGAACAAAGTCTGGACAAGGGTTATTTAAACGACGCGCTCAAGTATCTTCACGCGGCTCATGAAAACGATCCCATGGATTTCGAAGTAATGCTGAAACTCGGCTGGGCCTACAACATTCTCAAGGACGATCGCGAAGCGGTGCGCTGGTTCAGTCTGGCGCGCTACAGCCCCGACACGGGAACGGCCGCGGAGGCGTCAAAGGCGTATGGGAATCTGAACCCCACGCTGCGGCGGCTGCGAACCACGGTCTGGGCGTTCCCCACCATCTCCACGCGCTGGCGGGATACCTTCGTCTATGCGCAGGCCAAGACTGAGCTGCGGACTGCGTTTCCCATCCACCCGTACTTGAGCCTGCGGTTTATTGGCGATGCTCGCGGCGCGGTGCGGCTGGGCGCCAATATTTCGCCTCAAAATCTCTCCGAGCGCAGCGTGATTGCGGGCATAGGACTGGCCAGCACTCCATGGCGCGGCCTGATGACATGGTTTGAAGCCGGCGAAGCGTTGCGCTACCAGATCCCTCGCGGCGAGACAGGCAGCGCCCTGCCGGATTATCGGGGAGGCATCTCCTACGCCTACGCCCTGCGCGGGCCGCACCGCCTTTTCGCGGAAACCAACGACGACGGAGTGTTTATCAGCCGCTTCGGAAACGATAGCCTGCTGTATTCGCAGAATCGCACCGGCCGGACGTTCGGAGAAAACCTTCAGGTGTACTGGAACTGGAACGCCACCGTTGACGCCACGGGCGAGTATTGGGCCAATACCGTCGAGACCGGTCCGGGCGTGCGGTTCCGGCTGAACCCGCTACAGTTCTCGGTCAATTTCCTGCGCGGGGCATACCTGGTGAATCAGTCCAATCCGTATCGCCCGAACTTTAACGATATCCGCATCGGAGTTTGGTATGCGTTTACCCATTAGTGGACTGGTACTTGCGCTGGCGTGGCCGTGCGCCGCTGCGACCCTCACCTTCCATATCAACGGCGACGATTCCGCCGCCGGCGCACGTGGATGGTCCGCGATTCTTTCGTCCATCGGTTTACAGAGCACCGGGACACAGGCGGACGTCGAGATAATTTCAGCGGGCGCCTCGTCGGCCGAATCCGACTGGTCCCAGCGCGTCGAACACGGCACGATCCTGATCTTGGAAGGCGGCTCGCCCCTGGCGGCTTCGTTCGGCTTCCGCGCCACCGCTCAGCACATTTCCGTCCAAAGCATCGAGGACCTGCGCGCGCCGCAACTGCGCATCATATGGGAGCAGGCGGTGGAGGTACCGGTCTTCGAAATGCCTGCCGTTGGAAGCCCGGATGTCGCGAAACTCTTCACCCGTGAACGGCATCAAAAAGCGCCTCTGGTGGCCGGATTCCGCCGCGGATCGGGCGCGGTTCTGTGGGTGGCCGCCCCGCCCGGCCCGCATGGCTACGATCGCTTCCCGTACCTGCCGCAGGCGTTGGCCGACCTCGGCTTGACGGCTCCCTTCCGCTCCGCGCACCTGTGGGCGTTCTTTGACTCCGCCTACCGCTCGCGGGTCGACCTGGATTATTTCGCGCCCCGTTGGCGGAAGGCCGGAATCGCAGCTCTGCATGTGGCCGCGTGGCATTACTGGGAACCCGATCCGGAGGCCGACGAATACTTGCGCCATTTGATCGACGCCTGCCATCGCAATGGCATTCAGGTGTACGCCTGGGTCGAGCTGCCGCACGTGAGCGAGCGCTTCTGGGATCAGCATCCCGAGTGGCGCGAAAAGACCGCGTTACTTCAGGACGCGCAGCTGGACTGGCGCAAGCTCATGAACTTGACCAATCGCGCGGCGTTCGCTGAAGTTTCGCGCGGCCTGCGCGGATTAGTCGACCGTTTCGATTGGGACGGCGTGAACCTGGCCGAGCTGTATTTCGAATCGCTCGAAGGTCACGACGATCCGGCCCGGTTCACACCCATGAACCAGGACGTACGCGCCGAGTTTCAGACTGCGACAGGAATCGATCCGATCGAGTTGTTCAATCCGAAATCGCCCCGATATTACAAGACCAGTTCGGAGGGAATGGCCCGCTTCCTCGATTTCCGCGCGGACCTGGCCCGCCGCCAGCAAGCCGAATGGATCGCGCAGGTGGAAGACGTGCGAAAAACCAAGCCCTGGCTGGATCTGACGCTGACCCACGTGGACGACCGTTTCGACACTAGCATGCGGGAAAAGATCGGAGCCGACACGTCCCAGACGCTGCCGCTTCTGGCGCAGCACGATTTCACGTTCCTGATCGAGGATCCGGCCACGATCTGGAACCTCGGCCCGCAGCGTTATCCTCAAATCGCTGCGCGCTACGCGGCCGTGACGCCGCGCACTGACAAGCTGGCCATCGACATCAATGTCGTCGAGCGGTATCAGGACGTCTATCCCACCAAGCAGCAGACCGGATCGGAGCTGTTCTCGCTGCTGCACGTCGCCGCCGCTGCGTTCCCGCGCGTGGCGGTATACTTCGAAAACTCGATCCTCGCTCCGGACCTGCCGCTGCTGCCATCCGCGGCTGCCGCCGTTCAACGCGCGGAACGCAGCGGCGAGAAACTCGTCGTCGAATCCCGCGCAGGCGTGGGCGCCGCTTGGTCCGGTCCGGCGCTGGTCGACGGCCGGCCTTGGCCGGTCGCTTCCGATACCATCGTATGGCTCGCACCCGGCTCGCATCTGATTCAGCCCGCCGCTGTGAAGCCGGTGCTGCGACTCGTCGACCTGAATGCGGAGCTGCATTCCGCGGCGTCGATCCCAGGCGGCATCGAATTCGCCTACCGAAGCAGCGCCCGTGCGCTGGCAAATTTCGAAACGCCGCCTACAAGGTTTCAGATCGACGGCGCCGACGCGCATCCGCTGACGCTCGGCAACATGGTAATGCTGCCGCGCGGCCAGCACGTCGTGACGGCGTTCCGGTAGTCAGCGAGCCAGTTCCCGTGCATGCTCGAAAACTTCGCGCAGCATGGCCGCCGTCAATTTCCCCGTCGACGTATTCTGCTGGCTGGGATGATAGGACGCGATCAGAGTGGGAAGTTCCGGCGCGGGGTGGTAAACGCGATGGTGCCCGAACGGAAACGCCGCCAGGCTCTTGATCCGGCCGCGTTCGCGCAGAATGCTGAGGTAAGTCCGGAGCGCCACGCCGCCCAGCGCAACGATCACGCGTATATCCTTCAGCACATCCAGCTCCCGCTCCAGATAGGAACGACATCTCGCGAGTTCTTCCGGAAGAGGTTGGTTATCAGGAGGCGCGCAGCGCGCCGCTGCCGTAATGTAGGCGCCCCGTAGTTCCAGACCATCTTCACGCGACCGGCTTTCGGCCTGCGACGCGAAACCGGTTTCATACAGCGCGCGATACAGAAAATCGCCGGAGCTGTCGCCGGTAAACATCCGTCCGGTACGATTAGCCCCGTGTGCTCCCGGCGCCAAACCGATCAGCAGCACCCGCGCGCGCGGATCGCCGAAGCCGGGCACGGGTTTGCCCCAGTAATTCCAATCCAGGTAGGCGCGCCGCTTTACGCGGGCCACTTCGCGGCCATACGCCCGCAGGCGCGGGCACTGCTCGCAGGCAATGATCTTGCGATTCAGGATCTTTAGCGCATCGCTCAACTTGCATTTGTACCGCAACTTGTAATCCAGCGCCACAATTAAGCGCCATAATAAGCGGATGACAGCCAAGGCGTTTCGATCACCGGAAGTGATCCTGATGGTGGTAGCGGGAGTCGCTGTCGCAGTCCTGGGGCCATACACGCTCTATCAGCTATCGCCGCACGTCCCCCGGGTGTCTACCAATGAAGCGCAATCCGGTCCTCCCGGAATCGACCTCGATACAACTGAACTGGAGACGCTCCCCGATTCGCTTCGCGATCAGGCCATGTTGCTGCTGACCACCGAGACTCCGCAGCCTCCCGACGCGATCGCGGATCTGCCGGTGGCCAGCGGAGGAAATGTTCTGCGGCCGGTTTCCGAGGCTGTGGAGGAGACTCAGCCGGTTCTCTACTGGTCGGCCGCGTTGGGCGAACCGCCTTATACCGTGTCCATATCCGACGAGCACAGCCAGGTGATCGCCAGGGCGCAGGGGATTCAGAATACCTCCTGGATGGTGCTCATCCCTCTGCACCGCGGCGGCGAGTATACCTGGCAGGTTACGGTTGCCGGCCAGACCGAACAAGCGTCCTTCCGGGTGCTGGACGATGGCCAGGTAATGCTGTGGCGGGCCACGCTGGCGGCGCATAAGGATTCCCACCTGGTCATCGGGCTGGTGGCCCAACAACTGGGAATGCTGGCCATTGCCGAGCGGGAGTACACAGCCCTTACGAAAGTTTATCCGGATTCCAATACAGCCGCGCTGCTGCTCAATAACGTGACCGATTTGCGCAGCCGCTGAGAGCCGAGAGCTTATACCGCGGCTGCGGGCGCGACTTTCTTGCGGGTGCTCCGCCGCTTCTCTACCGGAGGGGTGCGATCGCTCTTCTTCAGGTTGGGGAGGACAATCGATAGAACGAACTTCTTTTCACCGTGGTCATCCCACTTGATAACGATGTATTCCTCGTTACAGGACAGCACGCTTCCCAGGCCGAACTTGGCGTGTTCTACTTGGGCGCCTTGTGCGAAGGCTGGTTTAGTGGCCATTTTTCCTCTTAATACATTGTAACAAAAGCCGGAACAGCCTTTTTACGCAATCGATCCTATCGCCCGGCTACATAACTGTACGGCTTCTGAGCAGGTTACTTTGTCACCGGATTGGATATATGCCTTGGTTTTGACGGCGCACGCTTGGGACTCGTCTGTAAGGCCGATGTGGAGGTCGAACCTCCGCTCGGTGCGCTGTCATAACCAACTTGCAAGGTGGCTATGGCTCTCCCATTCCCCTGAAGCATCAGAACCGTTGAATTGTTTGAGCCGCCATCGACCAGGACCTTGAGGATACCGGAGGGCAACGACGTTTTGACTATATTCGACAGTAAATCCCCGTAGGTCCCTGCCTCCCCGGTAACGGTGCTGTACCCGGCAATCGCCGGCGTCGTACCTATCCCGAGCTGGGCGCCGGTGCTGTCGTAGACCCGGACCGTGTAGATGGCGGCTACCTTGGCTTGGTTGTAAATCACCAGCGACATGCGATGCGCACCACCATCATCGATGCCCTCCGCCGACCATTGGGTCCATTCCAAGCCGTCCCAAGCGATGGGCACGCTCAATGAAATGGTAGGAGGCGCTGAGTAAATCAGCTGTGGAAGCACTGTCAGGCAAGTATTTGCGTTCGGGCAGTAAAATTGGGCGAACACCGAGCCGGTCTTAAGGTTGCTGTAGTTCGGCGCATCGCCCTGAGCACCAAACAGATCGACTTCGGCGGGCTGATTTACACTCAGGACAAAGTTGACATCGTTTCCGGATGCGGGAGACGAGCCCCCCGCAAGAGTGGTGTCGAGGTTCTGGCTGTTTCCGCCTGTATCGTAGAAGGAATAGTCGACACCGACGGCGCCAGACGCGGGTGCAGCCACTCGAAGTGCGGTGACGTACCCGCTGCCGGCGGCCAGCCAGGGGAACGTCCCGCTTACGTAACAGTAGTAACCAGTAGCTCCCGACGGAAGTGAAATCGTATAGCTCGAGCCTGCGGGAACATTGTCCACCGAGGAGCAATCGATCGGCGTCGTCGACCACCAAACCGTTCCCGTGGTTGGTGGCTGGGCGTGCAGCGCCGCAGCCAGCAGACCGATCAATCCGAGAAAATAAAGCGATTTCATAACGTAGCCTAGTCTCCCGCTTCCTCTTTACTGTACGACGCCGGGACGGCCGGAACCGGGTACATGCAGGTTTCCCATCAGCGTCTTAGAGCGTCGAGCCGCGCGGCAGCTCAGGGGCAACCTGTAAGCTGGTCGCGGAGTCCCCGTCGAACTGGAAGAACGCCACCGAGGAAACGTTCGATCCGCCATCAATGACGACCTTTAGAATGCCCGCGGGCAACGGTGTTCGTATCAGATCCGTCAGAAGTAACCCCACCGTGCCTAATACAGGAATCGACGGTGTCGTGGATTGCCCGACCAGAGATCCGTTGCTGTCGAACACCCGAACGATGAAAGTCGCCGCGGTTCTGGATTGGTTGCAAACCGCGAAAGAAATAAGGTGGGTCGCGTCGCTGATGCCCGATGCTGACCATCCGGGCAATATCCCCTTCGGCTGAAAAGAAGAGTAGGAAGAGTCCCACAAGATCGGTACGCTTAACGACCACGGCTTGACGGGCGCAAAGGAAAACAGCAACTGGGGAACCAAGGTTGCACACGTGGCTGCGTCGGGGCAAAAGAATACCGCGTACACGAAGCCAGTCTGAGTGGTCCCGTATTGCGGAGCGCTGCTGGTGGCGCCCAGCAGGCGGATTTCCGAAGGCTGGTTGGCATTCAGCGCAAAGCTGACCAAATTGCCGGAAGCCGGAACGGTGCCATTGCCCGAAGTGGTGTCCAGCGAAATACGCTGACCATCCTGCCAGAAGCCATAGTTGACGCCGATGGCGCCTGACGCGGGCGCGGTTGCGCGGATCGAAGTACTCCATGCCCCACCCGCCGCCAGCCAGGCAAACGTTCCACTGACCAGGCAGGAGGTCCCCATTCCTCCTGAAGCCAGCGGGACTTGAATAGCCAGGGCATGCGCTGAAGAGCAATCGAGATTCGGATCGGTCGACCAGTACTGCGCTCCGGTGGTCGGTGGCTGCTGCCCGTACAGGGTGGCTGCCGCCATCGTCATTAGTCCCAACAAGTGTAAGTTTTTTATTCTGATCACAATTTTAAGGACGCATTCCTGGATGATCCCAGAACAGACTTTTGGGTCCTGGAATCAGAAATTTAGCATGTCAGGGAACTTACCGCTCCAGCCCGGTGTCTATTGGGTTGAACGGGAAGCAGTAGAATTGGACTGGGTGAGTATGGCTGACTCCTCCGTGGGGTTCCAATTCGAATGCAGGACAGAGGCGTTTCCCTCGCCTGCGGCGCACGAAGAAGACGCGGCGCTGATAGCGGGACTACGCACAGGGGATGAGTGTGCTTATGAGATCCTCATTCTGCGCTTCGAACAGCCCGTCTATAACCTCATCAGCCGACTGGTCGATGATCCCGGGGATGCAGCCGACGTGGCCCAGGAAGTCTTTCTTAAGGTGTTTCGGAAAATTGGCGGTTTTCGCTCGGAGAGTTCCTTGAAAACCTGGATTTACCGGATCGCGGTAAATGAGGCCCGGAACCAGCGTCGCTGGTTTATCCGGCACCGCGGAAAAGAGATCGCGCTGGAGTCAGAGTCGGACGCGCAAGGTCCTCAGGACTGGTTGTCCGATCCGGGACAAAGTCCCTATCAGACTGCTTTGGACCAGGAAACGCAGGCACTGATCGAAACGGCGCTACAGAAGGTGAGTGCGAATTATCGAGCGGCTCTAGTGCTGCGGGAAGTGGAGGGTTTGAGCTACGAAGAGATCTCCGAGGTTCTGGAGGTTTCGCTGGGAACAGTGAAGTCGCGAATCCTGCGGGGGCGGGAATCGCTCCGCAAACATTTGGTGGACCGGCTCGGGGTAACTCCAGCGGCAGAGCGGCCGTTAGCGCTCGGAGTGCCGGTTGGATCACAAGGGAGTGATGCGGTATGAATCTTGACGTCCACGAAGAACACGTGAACCGGCGAGAGCTTAGCCAGGCACAGATGAGCGCGATGCTACGAAGCCTGCCGCTTCGCGTGCCGCCGGCCGGGATGACGACGTCCCTGCGGGTCATCGCTTCGCGGGAGCGTCAGCGGCTGGTTGAGAACCGCAGTCTCGCACAGGTTTGCGCCGCATGGCTGGACCGGATACGTTTTACGCTGCAAGACATACTGCGCCCCCTCATGCTCCCCGCGACGGGCGGCGTGTTTTCGGCCGTGGTTCTGTTCAGCATGTGGGTGGTTCCGACCTATCCTATGCGAGCCAAGTTGGCGATTGATACGCCTACCAGCCTTACGACTTCCGTGGATGTGGTGGACGGCTCGGTGGCGATCGGGCTGACCGATAGCGTTACGGTGGACGTAGACGTGGACGATCAGGGCCATTTTGTGGATTATCAGGTGGTCAGCGGGGCATCCGCCGTGGCGGACCCCGCCATCCGCCGCCGGGTGGAGAATCTGCTGTACTTCACCAAATTCGCTCCAGCCACTTCTTTCGGAATGCCCATGGCGGGCAAGGCGCGAGTGTTGCTGCTGCCCAGCCCGTGGATTTTCTCTGTACCTCGTTCGGACTGGCCCGGAATCTACGTCCGGGGCTGAGTCCGCTACACGCAAGCTAAGCTAAGACGTGGGTCGCCGCCTCGGCCAGCATTTCCTAACCCGTAAATCGACGCTCGAACGCATCGCCGAATCCGCCTGTGGTGAGCGGACCCCTCTCGTCATCGAAATCGGCGCGGGCCGCGGTGCGCTCACCGAATCCCTGCTGGGGCGGGCCGAAAAGGTGGTCGCTATTGAGCTCGACCCGGTTCTGGGTCACTATCTTCGTCAAAAGTTTCGCGATGCGCTGGAAGCCGGCCGCTTGATCCTGGTCGAAAGCGACATCTTGAAGACGGATCTTGGCGGTTGGGGGCCGGCCGTGATCGCCGGAAACCTTCCGTATTACATAACGTCCCCCATTTTGGAGCGCCTGTTCGCGGCTCGTGCGAACTGGAAGCTCGCCGTCATATTAGTCCAGGCAGAAGTTGCCGCCCGGATCGTGGCCGAACCCGGCTGCCGCGACTATGGATACCTCAGCGTCATGGTGCAGGCCCAAGCGCGGGCGGAACGGCTCTTTGAGGTACCCAGAGTGGCCTTTCGGCCCCCTCCCAAAGTGGATAGCGCCGTGGTGCGTCTGGAGCCGGAAGATCCGACCAGGAACCTTGGAATTAAAGATCTCCAGTTGTTTCTTAATTTTGCGGGGAACTGCTTTCGCTATAAGCGAAAAACCCTGCGGAACAATCTGATCGGGCTCTATGACAGGTCAGCGGTCGAGCCCCTGGTCGGACCCAAAGATCGCGCCGAGGCTCTCAGCGTGGCCGAACTGGGCCAGCTGTTTCAGGCGTTGACAACGCGCTGACCGGTTGTATATCCTACAGAGAGTATTTGGTTGAGTTGATCTTCTGCTCCTGTGCTACCGCTCTTCGAATGGAGAGTCCGGCCGGGGGCCGGCCCCGAGGCTTTGCAGGATTCTACGCCTGCTGAGTATGGGCTAGTCCGAAGTCTACTACCTCGATAAGAATTTGGGATCGGTTCAGGCTGTGTTTAGCGTGTAGCGTCCAGTCCCCTGATTCCTGGGTGGTTTCAACAGCTTTGACGTGCTCATTCCGCGCGCGCCTTTGATGCGTGAGATACGCGGGATGCAGTGGGCTTGTGAGGAAAGAGTTTTGCCGACTTTTATTCAGCTCGTGCGCAAGGGGCGCCGCCCTACGCGCTATAAGACTGCCAGTCCGGCGTTGCAGGCTTGCCCGCAGCGGCGAGGCGTGTGCACTCGCGTGTATACCACTACGCCTAAGAAGCCGAATTCCGCGTTGCGCAAAGTGGCGCGCGTCCGGTTGACCAACGGGATCGAGGTCACCACCTACATTCCGGGTGTCGGCCACAATCTGCAGGAGCACTCCATTGTGCTGATCCGCGGAGGCCGCGTGAAGGATCTGCCCGGCGTGCGCTATCACGTGGTGCGCGGCACTCTGGACACGGCGGGCGTGACGGATCGCAAGCAGAGCCGTTCGAAATACGGCGCTAAGCGTCCCAAGGGCGCAGCCAAGTAAGGGGATCCTATGCCACGCCGACGCAGACCTGAAACCCGAGAAATCATTGCCGATCCGGTGTACAACTCGACCCTGGCCGAAAAATTCGTCAATTCGATGATGTGGGATGGCAAGAAGGCCGTTTCGCAGCGGATCTTCTACGACGCGATGAACAAGATCAAAGAGCGTTCGCAGGACGACCCGCTCAAACTCTTCAAGAAGGCCGTAGAGAACTGCAAGCCGTTGCTGGAAGTGAAAACGCGGCGCGTGGGCGGCGCCAACTATCAAGTGCCGGTGGAAGTTCCCAACAACCGGCGCACAAGTTTAGCGATTCGCTGGATTCTGCAGAACGCGCGGTCCCGTCCGGAGAAGAGCATGCCCGAGAAGCTGGCCAATGAATTGAACGACGCGGCCAATTCGCGCGGCGGAGCAATCAAGAAAAAAGACGACGTTCATCGCATGGCGGAAGCCAATAAAGCTTTTGCGCACTATCGCTGGTAAAGGAGAATACTGGTCCCAGTCCCCGGTAACTGAAGTATGGCAAGAACTGTAGCACTCGAGAAAATGCGCAACATCGGCATCATGGCGCACATTGATGCCGGCAAAACCACCACTACGGAGCGCGTTCTCTATTACACCGGGCGGACTTATAAGATCGGCGAAGTTCATGAAGGTACGGCCGTCATGGACTGGATGGAGCAGGAACAGGAGCGCGGCATCACGATTACTTCGGCTGCCACGACCTGCGAATGGCAGGATTGCACCATCAACATTATCGACACGCCGGGTCACGTGGATTTCACCGCGGAAGTAGAGCGCAGTCTGCGCGTGCTGGATGGAGCCGTGGCGGTGTTCGATGCGGTGGCCGGTGTTCAGCCCCAATCGGAAACTGTCTGGCGGCAAGCCGATAAGTACCGCGTTCCGCGCATTTGCTTCATCAATAAGATGGACCGCGTGGGCGCCGACTTCTACCGCTCCGTCGGAACCATTGTGGACCGGCTGAAATGCCGTCCCGTAATCATCCAGCTTCCTATCGGCAGTGAAGATCAGTTCAAGGGGATCGTCGATCTGGTCAGTATGACGGCGCGTGTGTGGCGCGATGAGACGCTGGGCGCCAAGTACGACGACGTCGAGATTCCCGAGGATTTGAAGGCGCGAGCCAGGGAGTATCACGATCAGCTGGTCGAGGCGGTTTCTGAATCCGACGATCACCTGTTCACTAAGTTTGTCGAAGGCCAGCCCATCACGGTCGACGAGCTCCGCGCCGGCGTCCGTAAAGCCACCATCGCGCAAAAGATATTTCCGGTGATCTGCGGGTCGGCGTTCAAGAACAAAGGTGTGCAGAACCTGCTCGACGCGGTGGTCGATTATCTGCCTTCGCCGCTCGAAGTTCCCGCCGTCCAGGGCACCGATGTGGATGATACGGACAAGGTCGTCGAGCGCAAGGCGGACGACAAAGAGCCGTTTTCCGCGCTGGTGTTCAAAATCATGACCGACCCGTTTGTCGGGCAGCTGGCGTTCATTCGCGTGTACTCAGGCCGCCTGGGCGCGGGCGATTCGGTCTATAACGTCGCGAAGGGCCGCAAGGAGCGCATCGGACGTCTGGTCAAGATGCACGCCAACAAGCGCGAAGAGATCACCGAGGTGCTGGCCGGCGATATCTGCGCGGCTGTCGGGCTCAAATCCGTTTCGACCGGAGACACCATCTGCGATGAGAAATCTCCCGTTATCCTCGAAAACATTGATTTCCCGGCGCCCGTGATTCAGCTGGCCGTCGAGCCCAAGACCAAGGCCGACCAGGAAAAGCTGGGCATGGCCATTGCCAAGCTGGTGCAGGAGGATCCCACGCTTCACGTGTCGACCGATCCTGACACCGGCCAAACCATTTTGGCGGGCATGGGCGAGCTGCACCTGGAGATCATCGTCGACCGCATGAAGCGCGAGTTCAACGTGGGCGCCAATGTCGGCAAACCCCAGGTGGCGTATCGGGAAACGATCCGTAACATCGCCGAAGCCGACTACACCCACAAGAAGCAGACCGGCGGCAGCGGCCAATATGCCCGTGTGAAACTTCGCGTAGAGCCGCTCGAGAGCGGCGAGTACGAATTCGTAAACGAAATTCGCGGCGGATCGATTCCAAAAGAATTTATTTCGGCGGTGGAGAAGGGCGCGGTGGAGGCGCTCGAGCACGGGGTGCTCGCGGGCTATCCCATGTCCAACATTAAGATCGCTGTGTTCGACGGCGATTATCACGACGTCGATTCGTCGGAAATGGCGTTCAAGATCTGCTCGTCCATCTGCTTCAAGGAAGCGGCGCGCAAGGCTAAGCCGGTTCTTCTCGAGCCGGTGATGCGCGTGGAAGTGGTGGTTCCGGATGAATACATGGGCTCGGTGAACGGCGACTTGATCTCGCGGCGCGGTCGCCTCGAGGGCACTGAGATTCTGGGGTCGACCCACATCATCAAGTCCATGGTTCCGCTTTCGGAGATGTTCGGTTACGCGACAGAGCTACGATCGCGCACGCAGGGGCGCGGGGCGTTCACCATGCATTTCGGGCGTTATGAGGAAGTTCCCAAGAGCGTGGCGGAAGAGATTACCAGTCGGGCGCAGGGCAAAGCAGTTTCGTAGGGGCGAGGCATGCCTCGCCCGTACTATACGGAGACAGGGAGACACACATGGCGAAGGAAAAATTTGATCGCAGCAAGCCGCATTGTAACGTCGGCACCATCGGACACATCGATCACGGCAAGACGACCTTGACGGCG
>Ga0207674_10000253_pt1 | contig 66599 bp, 62 predicted proteins | sample KBSCornC72_FD_184303 | JGI IMG/M metagenome (GOLD analysis project Ga0207674, IMG submission 184303) | Corn rhizosphere microbial communities from Kellogg Biological Station, Michigan, USA - KBS Corn C7-2 (SPAdes) (version 2) | ecosystem: Host-associated > Plants > Roots > Rhizosphere > Soil ...
TTCGACCTGCGCGCGCGCTGCGCGCCCGCGCCTTGACATTCATTGACTGATTGGTCAATATTCGGCGCTCCGTGCCTACCCGATTGCAAAGCTTCATCCACGGCGCCTCGCGCGACCACGACGGTCCCCGCGTGCGGCAATGCGCGCCGCACGATCTCGAGGTGGTCGCGGAAATTCATGACTCGCCCGACGCGATCGTCGCCGAGGCCGTCGCCGACGCCCGCGCCGCGTACCGCGCGCAGCGATCGGCAACCGTCGCGCAACGCTCGCGCTGGCTGCTCGACGCCGGTGCGGCGATCGATGCAAGCGCGGAGGAGCTCACGGCCTTCATCATCCGGGACATCGGCAAGCCGAGGCGGCTTGCCAGCTTCGAGGTGACCCGCGTGTCGAGTTACCTTCGCGCGTGCGCCGCCGAGATGCGCACCATGCGCGGCGAAACCATTCCGCTCGACGCGGTGGACAACGGCGCCGGGAGGCTGGGTTTCACGCGCCGCGTGCCGTACGGCGTCGTCGCGGCGATCACGCCGTTCAACGCACCGATCAACCTGCTGATCCAGAAAGTGGCGCCTGCGTTGATTGCCGGCAACGCGGTCGTCGTCAAGCCGCATCCCGCCGGCACCCGCGTGGCGCTCGCCGTCGCCGCGTTGTTCACGAAGGCCGGCCTTCCTCCCGGATTGTTCAACGTGGTCACCGGCGATCGTTCGCCGGCGGCCGCCCTCGCCGCCCACGCCGACGTCGACGCCGTGACGTTCACCGGCGGCACGGCCGCGGGAGACGCGCTGGTGCGCGCGGCGGGTGCGAAAAAATTCGTCGCCGAGCTTGGCGCGAACTCCGCCAACATCGTCCTCGCCGACGCCGATGTCGCCGATGCGGCGAAACGGATCGCTTCGGCCGCCTTCGAGGCGAGCGGACAGCAGTGCGTATCGGCGCAACGGATCATCGTCGCCGCTCCGGTGTACGACGCGTTCGTCAATGCATTTCGCGATGCGGCTAACGCGCTCGTCGTCGGCGATCCGGACGACCCGCGCACCGACATCGGACCGATGGTCTCGATGGCGGCGGCCGACCGCGTCATGCGGATGTTCGACGATGCGATTGCGCGCGGCGCACGGTGCCTGCTCGACGCACGGCGCGACAAGTGCCTGGTGAGCCCGGGAATCGTTGCCGGCGTGCCGCCCGATGCGCTGCTGTGGCGCGAAGAGGCGTTCGGGCCGCTCGCGGTGGTCCAGCGCTGCAGCGACGACGACGACGCGTTGCGACTCGCCAACGATTCGCCCTTCGGACTGCAGGGATCGGTCTTCACGCGAAGCCTCGATTCGGCGCTGCGCTTCGCCGACGAGTTCGACGTGGGCTCGCTCTGGATAAACGAGGCGAGCCGCTTCCGATTGGACAGCTATCCGTTCGGTGGCGTGAAGCGCTCGGGCTTCGGCCGCGAAGGCGTGCGCTATGCGATCGAGGAACTGTCGCAACTCAAATTCATCGGCATCCGGCCAATCCGCTGATGGCGTCTCGGAACGACGCCGAGATTCCTGCCGGCCTTCGCCAGCTCATGGCGGAAGTCGGTCCGCGGTGGTCGAGCGACATTCCGGCGCACGTGCGGATGATGGTCGAGCATTTCGACCCGGTGCTCGCGCGTGCGCCGAAGCACGGCGTGAGCGTCACGCGCGACATCGCCTATGGCGCACACGCGCGGCAGCGGCTCGATGTCTATTCGACGCCGGGTGGCAGCGCGCGGCCGGTCGTCGTCTTCGTCCACGGCGGGGCGTTCGTGAACGGCGACAGGAACCGCAGCAGCGAGGTGTACGCGAACGTGTCGTACTTCTTCGCGCGCCATGGCGTGACCAGCGTCAACATCGAATATCGGCTCGCGCCCGAACATCGCTATCCATCGGGCATCGAGGACGTGGCCCTTGCGCTCGCATGGGTGCGCACGAATATCGCGCGCTTCGGCGGTGACGCCTCGCGGGTCTTCCTGATCGGCCATTCGGCGGGCGCCGCGCATGCGGCCGGGTATGCATACGATGCCCGCTTCTGGCCGGGCGAGCATCCGCAAGTCAGCGGACTGATCGTGCTGAGCGGACGCGTGCGCGCCGACAATTCGGCGCAGAACCCGAACGCGCGCAAGGTCGAAACGTATTACGGAACCGACGCGGACCTGTACGAGGACCGCTCACCGGTTTCGCATGCCGGTGCACGAAGCGTCCCGACGATGATCGCCTTCGCGGAGTACGAAAATCCGCTGCTCGACGTCTACTGCCTCGAGCTCGCCTGGCGCCTTGCCGACGGGAAGCGCCGGGCGCCGCCGATCCTGCGGCTGCAGGGCCACAACCACACATCGCTCATTGCCCACATCAACACCACCGAAGACCGCCTCGGTCTCGAAATGCTGGAGTTCATCCGCCATGCCTGAACTGCAGGTCAGCCTCGGTTGCTGCGACTACGACCGCACGCGCGCCATTTTCGACGGACGCGTGCGCATCGAAGGCTGCGAAGTCATCGCGAGCGCCATCGAACCGGAGGAAGCGTTCCACCGCGCGTTCCGCTTCGGCGAATTCGACATTTCCGAGCTTTCGCTTTCAAGTCACACGATGACCACGTCGCGCGGCGAGAACCGTTACGTGGGCGTTCCGGCGTTCGTCTCGCGCCTGTTCAGGCATTCCGGGATCTATATCCGCACCGACCGCAGCATCGGGAGCCCGGCCGATCTCGCCGGCAAGACCGTCGGCCTGCCCGAATACCAGATCACGGCGAACGTGTGGATTCGCGGCATCCTCCATGACGAGTACGGGCTCGATCCCGCCAGCGTGCATTGGCGACGCGGCGGCATCGAGGAGGCGGGTCGCGGCGAGCGCGCGCCGCTTGCGCTGCCGCGCGAAATCGACCTGCAGCAGATCCCCGACGACAAGACGCTGTCCGGCATGCTCGAGCAGGGGGAACTGGACGCGGTGATCGGCGCGCGCGCGCCCTCCTGCTACCTGCGCAAGGCACCGCATGTCGGACGACTGTTCGAGGATTATCCGGCGGCGGAGGCCGACTATTTCCGGCGCCACCGGATCTTTCCGATCATGCACGTGATCGGCATTCGCAAGTCGCTCGTCGAGCAGCATCCGTGGCTGCCCGTCAACGTGTTCAAGGCATTCGAACGCGCACGCCAGCTCGCGATGGCGGAACTCGGGCAGATCGGCCATCTGTTCGTGAGCCTGCCGTGGGGTGTCGCGAGCTACGAGGCGGCGAAGGCGCTCCTCGGCGATGACTACTGGAGCTACGGCTACGAGGCGAACCGGCACGTGCTCGACGCGTTCACCCGTTATCACCATGCGCAGGGCCTGTCGCGCGAGCGCGTCGACCCGGCGTCGCTTTTCGCGCCATCGACGCTGGACCTCTCGCGGATCTGAAGCGAAGCGCATGAAGCCCTCACCGTTCGTGCTGCACCGGCCGGCAACACTCGCGCAGGCGCTCGATCTGCTCGCCAGCACCGACAACGGCCGCGTGATCGCCGGTGGACAGTCGTTGATGCCGATGCTCAACATGCGTCTCGCGGCGCCCGACAACCTGATCGACCTCAATCGCATCGGCGAGCTCGCGTACATCCGTGACGAAGGCGGCGAGATCGCCATCGGCGCGATGACGCGGCAGCGCGACGTCGAGCATTCGCCGTTGATCGCCGCGCGCGTGCCGCTGATGCAGGAAGCGATCCTTCACGTCGGCCATCGGCAGACACGCAATCGCGGAACGATCGGCGGGAGCCTGTGCCACCTCGATCCGTCGGCGGAGATGCCGACGGTGATGATGGCGCTCGATGCAAGCCTTCTCGTGCAAAGCACGCGGGGAAGCCGGGTCGTCGTGATGTCCGCGTTCGCCGAAGGCGTGATGACGACCGTGCTGCTTCCCGACGAGATGCTGACGCAGATTCGCGTGCGCCCCTGGCCGGACACGCACGGTGCGCATTTCGTCGAGTTCGCGCGCCGGCACGGCGATTTCGCCGTCGTTTCGGCCGCTGCGATGGTCGAGCTCGACGGCAACCAGCGCATCGCGCGCGCGTCGTTTGCCCTGGGCGGCGTCGCAGCGACACCGTTTCGCGTCGCCGAGGCCGAGCGCGCAGCGATCGGGCAAGCGGACGCCGCGGCCTTCGACCGCGCGGCCCAGGCCGCGCGCGACTGCGATGCGCTCGACGATCCGGCGTTCCCCTCGTGGTATCGGCAACGCCTCGCCGTCGCGCTTCTCGCGAAGGCAATCAAGGGCGCGTATGCGGGCGCGCTCGCGAAGGTGAAGCGATGAATCTTCCGGCGCAGCGATCAAACCGACCGATCGACGAATCCGATGAACGGTGACATGCCTTCCGACACACATCGGATCACGCTCGACGTGAACGGCCGGCAGCACGAGACGACGGTCGAATCGCGGACGACGCTGGCCGATTGCCTGCGCAACCAGCTCGGTCTCACCGGGACGCACCTCGGGTGCGAGCATGGCGTCTGCGGCGCGTGCACGGTGCTGGTCGATGGCCGGACGATGCGCAGCTGCCTGATGCTCGCCGCCCAGGGCGAGGGCTGCCGGATCACCACCGTGGAAGGTCTTTCACCGAACGAAACATTGCAACCGCTGCAGCAGGCGTTCTGGGACTGCCACGGGTTGCAGTGCGGCTTCTGCACGCCCGGCATCCTGATGACGCTGACCGAATTGCTCCGTGACGATCCCGACGCGGACGAGGCGGCGATCAGGCTCGCGCTGTCGGGCCACCTGTGTCGCTGCACCGGCTACCAGAACATCGTCACGGCCGCACTCGCTGCAGTGGACGCGCTGCGGAGCACTCGATGAGCGACCGGACTGCGGGAATGGCAGCGTTCTCGGGAGGAGGACACGCCGACTCCGATACATCGCATCCCAGCCGGCACGTTGGCCGCCGCGCACGCCGCATCGAGGATCCGGCGCTGCTGCGCGGTGCGGGACGCTTCGTCGGCGACATCGACCTGCCCGGCATGCTGCACGCCGCATTCGTCCGCAGCCCGCACGCGCATGCGCTGATCCGCAGGATCGAGATCGCCCCCGCGATGGAAGTCCCGGGCGTCGTCGCCGTGCTGACCGCGCGCGAGCTGCAGCCGGCATTGACGGCGCTCCGGATGCCGCTCGGCTTCCCGACGAGCGCACTGCCGGAAAACATCACGCCGTTCGTGCTGACGCCGGAGGAAGTGTGTTACGTCGGCGAAGCCGTCGCGATGGTGCTCGCGACGTCGCGCTATACCGCCGAGGACGGCGCCAACGCCGTGATCGTCGACTACGACCCGTTGCCGGTGCTGGCCGATTGCCGCGACGCGCTCGACCCGGGCTCGCCGAAGGTGCGCCGCGAGGCGCAGGACAACGTGCTGTGCCGGTTCAGCGTCGGCTACGGTGACTGCGCGAGCGCATTCGCGGGTGCCCCGCACATCTTCGCCGAACGGCTGCACCAGCATCGGGGCGGGGCGCATCCGATCGAAGGGCGCGGCGCCGTCGCCGCTTTCGACGCGCACGACGGAACGCTTCGCGTCTGGTCGTCCACGCAGATGTCGCACGAGCTGCAGTTCACGCTCGCCGAAATGCTCGGCATTCCCGAGCCGCGCATCCGCGTGCAGGCGCCCGACGTCGGCGGCGGCTTCGGTGCGAAGTTCCTGGTCTATCCCGAGGAAATTGCGGTTGCGGCGGCGGCGCGTCTGCATGTGCGCCCCGTGAAGTGGCTGGAGGACCGTGCCGAGCATTTCGTGAGCGCGATCCAGGAGCGCGATCAGCACTGGGACGTCGAGATCGGCGTCGACGACGACGGCATCATTGTCGGCGTGCGCGGTCGCATGATCCACGACCAGGGCGCGTACACGCCGCAGGGGATCAATTGTCCGTACAACGCGGCGACCGCGGTAACCGGACCGTACGTCGTTCCGAATTACCACCTCGACGTGTTCGTCGCGCAGACGAACAAGGTGTTCACGATTCCCGTTCGCGGCGCCGGCTATCCCGAGGGCACGTTCGTCATGGAACGCCTGCTGGACCGGGTCGCGCATGAGCTTCGGCTCGACCGGGCAACGGTACGCGCGCGCAACCTCGTGCCGGCCGCGAAGATGCCGTATGTAAAGCCGCTACGCAACCGCGCGGGCCATGCGATCACGCTCGACAGCGGCGACTACCTCGCGTGCCAGACGATGGTCCTGGAAGCGATCGACTACGCGGGATTCGCGGCGCGCAAGCAGCGTGCACGCACCGAAGGACGCCACATCGGCATCGGACTCGCGCATGGGGTCAAGGGTACCGGGCGCGGACCGTTCGAATCGGCGAACGTCACCATCGCGCCCTCGGGGCGCATCACCGTCAGCACCGGCGCAATGGCCATGGGCCAGGGGCTCGCGACCGCGCTCGCCCAGATTGCGGCGGATACGCTCGATGCGCCGCTCGAATCCATCGACGTGGTCGCCGGCGACACGGCGGCGATCTCGATGGGCGTGGGCGGCTTCGCCAGCCGGCAGACCGTCACCGCCGGATCGTCGGTACTGATCGCCGCACGCGAGGTCGCGGAGAAAGCGCGCAAGGTCGCATCGCGCATGCTCGAGGTCGCGCCTGCGGATCTCGAGTTGCACGATGGCAGGGTCCAGGTTCGGGGCGTCCCCGAAATGTCGGTGCCGCTCACGAAGATTGCGCGGCTTTTGCGCGGCATTCCCGGCTACGATCTTCCGCCGGGTGTCGGCGCGGGACTCGAGTCGACCGTGCACTGGGAGCCCGACGCGATGGCGTACGCCAACGCATTCCACGCATGCGAAGTGGAAGTGGACGTCGACACCGGCGGCGTGCGGCTGCTGCGCTACGTCGCCATCCTCGACAGCGGCCGGCTCATCAACCCGTTGATCGTCGAGGGACAGGTGCACGGCGGCATCGTGCACGGCATCGGCAACGCGCTGTTCGAATACATGCGTTACGACGAGAATGCACAGCCGCTGTCGACGACGTTCGCCGACTACCTGCTGCCGACGTCGACCGAGATTCCACAGCTCGAGATCCTGTTCATGGAGAGCCCGAGTGCGACCAATCCGCTTGGCGTGAAAGGCGTCGGCGAAGTGGGCACGATCTGCGTGACCTCGGCCATTGCGTCGGCCGTCGACGACGCGCTTGCCGACTACGGAGTGCGGATCACCGCCGTGCCGATCGATCCCGTGCGCCTCGTCGAGCAGATCGACGCGGGCGCGCGACGCTAAAGCGCGATCGCGTAGACGATCGCGACGATCACGAGTGCGATCGCGACGCCGAGGCCCCATTTGCCGAGGACCGCGTTCGGCGACGCCGAGGCGTGCGAAGACGCCGGGGCCTGTGAAGACACCCAGTCCTGCGATGACGCGCCACCTGCGACGCTGGCGGTGCCCGGCACTTCGGCCGGCGCGCCTGCCGTCGCCTCCGCTGCATCGGTGGCAGCAGCCTTCGGTGCAAAGCGCGCGTTGAATCGGCCGAAGAAATCGTCGGCCATTTTCTTCGCCACGCCGTCGATCAGACGCGACCCGACCTGCGCGAGCTTCCCGCCGACCTGCGCCTTCGCGAGATAGCTGAGCCGCGTTGCACCATCGACGGGTGCGAGCGTCACCGATGCGCTGCCCTTCCCGAAACCCGCCGGTCCGCCCGAGCCCTCGAACGAGAGCAGGTAATGCGTCGGCGCATCGATCTCGCCGATCGAAAGCCGGCCCTTGAACCGCGCCTTCACCGGGCCGACCGCGGCCAGCATCGTCAGTGCGTATTCGGTGTCCGACGTCCGGTCGATCGCTTCACACCCCGGAATGCAGGTCTTCAGCACCGCGGGATCGACGAGCGCATCCCACACCGCCTGTTGCGAAGCGGCAATGCGCTGCTCGCCGCTCATCTCCATGGCGACGCTCGCGTTGCGCTTGCATGATCACCCCACGCTTGCGGCCGATTTGCCAACATTCGTGCTGCGCACTCAGCTGTTCGCCCTTCGGGCGGCCCGGCGGCGCTCACTTCGCCAGATGCGCGTCGCGGCGCGCGTACAGCTGCTCGTCGGCGTAACCCATCGTCTCGGGACGCGCGCGACCTAGCATCACCTGGAAGTAGACGGGTTCGAGGCTGTTGTTCGCATAGCCGTGAATGACACCGGGCGGACAGGCGATGCACTCCCATTGCCCGAGACGCGTCCAGACCTGGCTGCCCTCCTCGTCCTCGACGAACACGTCGAGAAAGCCCTGGAGGACGAAGAACACCTCTTCCACTTCATGCGTGTGAGCCGCGTTGCCCTGTCCCGGCTCGACGTACATGATGCTGAGCGTGAAACCGCGTGGAGGAATCGCCTGCGCGTCGCCGTGCTTGCCGGATCCGCCGGCGCCGATGAAGCGGTGCTGCGCGCGCCGGTACCCGTCGATCTTCGCATCCTCGAAGGCCGCCCAGTCGGGCCGGCGATCGCGAAAGCGCGCGACGAACTTCCGGCTGATTTCCTCGAGCGGCATGCCGACGAGCTCGGCAGGGCGCGGGTGGCGGGCGGGCGGCATGAGATATCTCCTGATCGGGTGTCCCGCGCATGCCATCGAACACGCACGAAGACGGGGCGCGGATGCGGTGCGGCAGCTTAGCAAAACATTGACTGTCTGGTCAATCGGCAACCCGGAGCCGGACACGCGAGCCGTCGCGGCAGGAGCGGCACGCACAATGGTGCGCGCGCCTTGCCGTGCGCAACGCGATTTCGGCCAGTTGCGGTAGCTGACCGTTTGGTCAATAATGCCCCGCGCGGGATCCGCGGCACGCAATCAAACTCATTCAGGCATCGGACGGGGGATATCAAATGCGGCATGGCTTAAAGACATTGATGTGCGGCGCGCTGGCAGCGGCGACGCTTCTGCTAGGCGCACCGGGGAGCGTTCATGCACAGGCGCCCAAGCTGAGAATCGTCTTTCCGTCGTCGTCGGCCACCCTCGTTCTTCCGTTCTACGTCGCGCAGAAGAAGGGCTGGCTCGACGCCGATACGACGTTCGTGAGCGGCGATGCGAACGCGGTTCGCGCGCTCCTGTCCGGCACGTCGGACCTCGCGATCGTGGGTGACTTCAACGTTTTCGCCGCGATCGGCGAGGGGGCGAAGATCAAGGGCATCAGCGCATGGCAGGGCGTCAACGACTACAACCTGATCGTCACGCCGAAAATCAACGACATCCACGAGCTGCAGGGCAAGGTGTTCGCCGCCACGGGCCCGGGCGGCCCGCCCGAGGAATTCACGAAGCTCCTCTTCAAGAAATACAACGTCGATGCGAGCAAGGTCCAGTTCATCGCGGTGTCCGGCGGACATGCGAACATCCTGCAGGCGCTGATCGCCGGCCGTGCCGACGGCGGGCTCGTCAACACGCTCACTGCGGTGCAAGGCGAGAAAGGCGGCAAGGTCAAGGTGCTGACGCCGATGGCGAAGGAGTATCCGACCCTCGGCTATTGCTACAACATCGTGCGCGAGCAGACGCTCGCCGATCCGAAGTTCAAGCAACAGCTCGCAACGTTCGTCGAAGCGGGGATCAAGGCCGCGCGCTTCATCGCGAAGAATCCGGATGAGGCGACTTCGATCCTGCGCGAGCGCCTCCCCGACCTCGATCCCGCGGTCACGAAGGCCGTCGTCGCGAAGTTGAGCCATGACGGCGTATGGGGTGTCAACGGCGGCGTCGAGGAAGCCGCGGTAACGGATACGCTCGACGTGTTCAAGAAAACCGGATTGCTGAAGGGCAACGTCGACGCCGCACAGGTGATCGACCGGCGTTTCGTCGACGAAGCGCTCGCCAAGCTCGGCAAGCAATGACGTGCTGGCCCTGGCTCCTGCGCCGATGACGTCCGCGCCCGCCGTTGCGCCCGCGCCGATCCTCGAGATCGAGCGGCTCAGCAAGTTCTATTCGAGCCGCGATCGGCGCGCAGGCGGAAAGGCGCAGCGCATCACCGCGCTATCGTCGGTCAGCGCCAGTGTGGCGCGCGGCGAACTGATTTCACTGCTTGGGCCGAGCGGCTGTGGAAAGACGACGCTGCTGCGCATTGCGGCCGGGCTGACGGGTTGGGACGAAGGCACGATCGCCATCGCGGGCGCGCCGGTCGACGGTCCGCGCAAGGATGCGTGCATGGTCTTCCAGCACTTCGGCCTGCTGCCGTGGCGAAGCGTCGTCGCGAACGTCGAGTTCCCGCTCGAGCTCGATGGCGTCGAGGCCGCCCAGCGACGCGACCGCGCGATGGAGCTCCTGAAGCTCGTCGGACTCGAGAACCATCGCGACCACTTTCCGCACGAGCTTTCGGGCGGCATGCAGCAGCGCGTGGGCATTGCCCGTGCGCTGATGCGCAAACCGCTGATGCTGTTCATGGACGAGCCGTTCGGCGCGCTTGATGCGCAGACGCGCGAGCGCCTGCAGGACGATTTCCTGAAGATCTGGTCGAAGGTCGGGACCACGGTGCTCTTCGTCACGCACAGCATCGACGAGGCACTCGTACTGTCCGATCGCATCTTCGTGTTCACGCCAAGTCCGGGGCGCATCAAGCGCGTCGTGCAATCGCCGCTTGCCGGCGAGCGTCTCGGCGGCGACGTGCGCGCGCACCCGGCGTACGGATCGTCGCGCAACGAGCTGCGGCACATGCTGAGCGGGACGGAGCAATGAGCGGCATGGGAGTCCAATGAGTACCCCGACGATCGACGCCTCGCAACGCACTCCGACGAAATCGGGTCCCGCCACGCTTCGCTGGTGGCTCGATCGACCGAACGTGATTCGTACGCTTTCGGTCGCCGTGTTTCTCGTCGTCTGGGAATACTTCGGGCTGAAGGTCGATCCGTTGTTCCTCGCGGCGCCAAGCGCGATCGTGGAGGCGGGACTCGCCCTGGTGCGCAATGGCGAGCTCTTCCACGCGTTCCTCGCGACGTTCTATCCGTTCGCGGTCGGCATGGCGATCACCGTCGTCGGCGGCATCGTGATCGGCGTCGCGATGGCGCAGTGGCCGCTGCTCGAATACATCCTCGATCCCTTCATCAACGCGCTCTACGCGATTCCGCGGATCGCTCTCGTGCCGCTGATCATGCTGTGGGCCGGCCTCGCGATCGGCGGCAAGGTCGTCATCCTCGTGTCGATCGCGATCTTTCCGGTGATCATCAATACGTTCTCCGGCATTCGCGACGTCCGCGGGTCGATGCTTGAAGTCGGCCGCGCGTACGGGGCGACGAAGTCGCAGATCTTCTTCAAGATCGTCCTGCCCGCGACGATTCCTTTCGTGATGACCGGCATCCGGCTTGCCGTCGGCATGGGCATCATCGGCATCATCGTCGCCGAATTCTTCACCGCGCAGACGGGTCTCGGCGGCATGATCGTCATGTACGCAAACGTCTTCGCCACGGCGAAGCTCTTCGTCCCGATCATCGTCATCGGCCTCATGGGCGTCGTGCTGACGGAATTCGTGCAGGCGATCGAGCGCCGGCTCTCGCGCTGGCGGCAGCTCGAGCGCGAGCGCGGTTGATGGAACCAGGCGCCGACCGGCCATGAAGACGCTGCTGTTGATCGGCTACGGCGCGATGGGGCGCACCGTGCACGATGCGCTCCGCGATCATCCGCATGCGCGGATCGAATACATCGTCGAAACCGCCGAGCGGCGCGACGCGGTGCAGCGCGAGCTCGGCGCGTCGGCGAGGGTCGTCGCATCGCTTGACGAACTGCCGGCGTTGCCGGCCCTTGCCCTCGAATGCGCAGGGCACGTCGCGGTGACGTCGTTCGTGCCGACGCTGCTCGCGCGAGGCGTCGACACGGTCATCGCCTCGGTCGGCGCTCTCGCGGAACCCGGACTGCCCGAACGGCTGGAAGCGGCGGCCGTCTCGGGTAGCGCGCAGCTCATCCTGGTGCCGGGTGCCATCGCAGGCGTCGACGCACTGCGTGCCGCAGCCACGCGTCCGCTCGACGCCGTTGCTTATACAGGCCGCAAGCCGCCGCGAGGATGGATCGGCACGCCCGCCGAAGCGTGCGTCGACCTCGCGTCGGTACGCGAGGCGACCGTCATCTTCGAAGGCAATGCGCGCGAAGCGGCGCGTCTCTACCCGAAGAACGCAAACGTGGCCGCGATGATAGGCCTCGCCGGCATCGGCCTGGAACGCACGCGCGTGTCGCTGATCGCCGATCCGAACGTCACGCGCAACACGCACAGCCTACGTGCGCGCGGCGAGTTCGGCGAGCTCGAGCTCACCGTGTCGGCCAATCCGTTGCCGGCGAACCCCAAGACGTCGGCGCTGGCGGCCTTCTCGATCGTTCGCGCGATCGACAACCGCGTAAGTCCGCTGGTGATCTAGCGCGCCGGCCCCGCGCGGCGGTACTACTGCGCTGCCTTGCAGCTTCCCGTGCTGACGCAGGTCGACACGAGCGCGCACGTCGCCTGCTGGCCGTCCATCGAGCATCCGCAGCCGAACTGCGAGCACCACCACTGCTGGCTCCTCGCCATCGCCTTGTAGGCATCGGAATCGGTGGTGACGCGGGTGGTCGTCGAGGCACAGGCGGACAACAGCGCACAGAACGTGATTGCCAAGAGGCTGCCGAGGGGGATTCGCTTCATGATTCGTCACCTTTCCTTATCGATGGCTTCGGATGCGCCCGGACTTCTTCGGGAGGAATCGCGTTCATTAGAGATCGGCCTTTTGATCGCAGTTCGCACGCGGCGCGACTATTTTTGTCGCGCGGACAAATTCGTTCCCGCGGCAACCCAAATTGTCGGGTCATGCAAAAGCCGCGGCTTGTCGATCGCGTAATCGTCGAGCACGAATGCGCTGCCGAGCCACTCATCGAGCGACGCCGGGTCGAACCGGTTGAGCCCCTTGTTCGGATAATGGGTGAGCTCGCCGAAATACGGGGCCCCGCCGATGTCGTAGAGATCCACGCGGACGAAATCGACCCCGAGTGAAAGGGCCTCGGCGGCCGCGATCATCGTCGCCAGCGAGCCCGGTGCCGGGAGCTCGCGCCCCTGTCGTGCGCGAATGGTGCCCGCGATGGGTCGCCACTGCTCGTCGTACAGCATCTGCGTGTGCCGGGTGAAGCGGTCGCAATCGACCTGGATCAGGCGCACCTTGCCGCTGAAGACGAATAGCTTGTAATCCGACGGCGATCGGCCCTCCTCGCCGCGCAGGAGCTCTTCGGCGTACACGGCGCGCTCGATGTTCCGATACGCCCACTCGCGGCCGACGATGCTGAAATCGGACGCAAGCCAGCGGCGGGCAAGCCGCACCAGCTCGTCGCGGCGGGCCGCGCGCTTGTCGGGCACTGCGCGCAGCCACCCGCTGCCATGGTTCGGCTTCAGCATGAACGCGTCCGGCAGCACGTCGAGATCGAGCGCCTCGGCGCGGGCGGCGTGCCAATACAGCGCGGGCAGCAGCAGCGACGGCGCGACGCGCGCAACGTGCTGCCGCGCGCGCAGCTTGTCCGAGAAGCAGGTCAGGTAGGTTCGCCGGTCACCGAGGATCTTGACGAGGATCTTTTCGTTGAATCCCGACGGATGCGCAAGATCGGGAACGCGGCCGAATGCGTCGCGATAAAGCTTCGTGACATAACGGCGGTCGCTGACGAAGCGCGCCGCAAGGCGCCGCCGCAGATCGAGCTTGCGCTCGCGAAGCGGCGCTGACCAGGAGTGCAACGGGCACCTACTCGAGCGCGCGGCCGCGAACCCGCACCAGCGACTCGGGCCGAAGCGCGGCGAGCTCGTTGATGCCGAGCATCGCCATGTCGCGCAGAATCTCGTCGGACAGAAGCGCGATGGCGCGCGCGACGCCCGCCTCACCGCCGATCGCCGCCGCGTAGCCGAACGGCCGGCCGGCGAACACGAATTTCGCGCCGAGCGCGAGCGCCTTCAGCACGTCGGTGCCGCGGCGCACGCCGCCGTCCAGCATCACTGGAATGTCCGGACACGCGGCGACGATCCCCGGAAGCACGCGCAGCGCCGCGACGGCGCCGTCCAGTTGGCGCCCGCCGTGGTTGGAAATGATGATGCCGTCGGCGCCTGCATCGCGCGCGAGCGTTGCGTCGGCCTTGTCGAGGAGGCCCTTGATCACCAGCCTGCCCTTCCACATACGGCGCACCATGCGCCAGTGCTCCCAATGCAGGTGTCCGCGGTCGGAATAATCCCGAAGCACCGATGCCGACAGGATCGGCGCGCCGCGCGTCGCGAAGTTGTTCTCGAAATGCGGCATGCCGTACCGCGCGAGCGTGCGCAGGAACGTGCCGGCGAGCCAGCGCGGGTGCGTGAGCCCATCCCATGCGAGACGCAACGTCGGGCGCAGCGGCGTCGAAAAGCCGGCGCGGATGTTGTTTTCCCGGTTGCCCGCCACTTGCGAATCAACGGTCACGACGAGCGTGCGGAACCCGGCACGGGCGACGCGCTCGATCAGCGCGACGATCGCCGGCACGTCGCCGGGCAGGTACGCCTGGAACCACGTCGACGGACACGGCGAAACGACCTCTTCGAGGCGGATCAGCGACGATCCGCTCATGATCATCGGCACGTTCGCCCGCTCGGCCGCGGTGGCAAGCACGATGTCGCCCCGATACGCATACAGCGCGGTAATGCCGAGCGGCGCGATGCCGAACGGCGCCGAATAGGTGCATTCGAACAACGTCGTCTGCGCCGAGCGCTTCGACACGTCGACGAGCATGCGCGGCAGGAAGCCGAATTCGGCGAACGCGGCGCGGTTATCGGCGAGGCTCCAGTCGGTTTCGGCTGCGCCGGAGACGTAACCGAACACGGGCCGCGGCAGATGCCGCCGGGCGGCCGATTCGAAATCCTCGAGCGACAGCAGCCTGCGAAGGCGCCGGGGAACGCGACGCTCGAGCCTTTGCACCATTGCGACCCCGTGACCCCTCGAAAGGGGCCACAGTCTAGCAGCGCCCGGCCGCAGCCGTGGACCGCCGGAGGCAATGGGCAGGAAGCGGCCGCGCCGTGCGTGCGCCCACCGCAAATAGCGGCCTTGACAATGACTGCCTAGGCATCTATACTTGCCCTCATGACCACTTCAAGCACCGCAACCGTCGCCCTCGATGAGCTGCCCGACGCGAAGCCGCGGCACGGAATCCTGCGCCTGATCAATCGCATACGGGTCGAGCTCGTCGACGCACTGGACCGCGAGCTCGCGCCATTCGATATCTCGGCGCCGCAACTCTTCGTGTTGTCGTCCGTCGCCAATCGCGAAGCCGATTCGGCGGCCGGCCTGTGCAAGTCGATCTCGTACGATCCCGGCGCGATGACGCGGATGATCGATCGGCTGCAGCAGAAGGGCCTCGTGCGCCGGGTCCCGCATCCCGACGACCGGCGCGCGATGAATCTCGAGCTCACCGTTGCCGGCAAGGCGCTGTTTCCGCAGCTCGTCGCCGCCAAGGACCGGGTGCAGGCGCAATTTCTGCGCGGCTTCAGCAAGGACGACACGCAGAGCCTCGAATCGCTGCTCCACCGGATGCTGGCGAACCGCTGATTTTTTTTCGAACGATGGTTGCCTGGGCATCCACCGCCCAAGCAATAGTTCAGCCAATTTGAAACCTCCCGGAAGCTATATGACCGTCCCGATCACGCGCGTCGCCATCGCCTGCGCCTGCGCATGGCTTTGCGGCTGCGCGAGCACGAGTGGCCTCGCGCCGCAGGCCCAATCGCGCAACGCGAACGAGCTCGCATCGCAGCACGCGCTGTCCGGCACCGCAACGAGCACGGATGCCTGGCCGAAGGCCGACTGGTGGAAGGCGTATGGCGATCCGCAGCTCGACGCACTGATCGACGAAGCGCTCGCGCACAGTCCGACGCTCAACGTCGCGGCGGCACGCACGCGCAAGGCGCTCGCCCTGGCCGATGCGAGCCGCAGCGCGCTTTCGCCGCGTATCGACGCGAGCGCATCGAGCACACGCGAGCACTTCTCGCGGCACGGGCTCGTCCCGCCGCCGTTCGGCGGCACGACGCAGACACTGAATCAGATGCAGCTCGCGCTGTCGTGGGATCCCGACGTTTGGGGCAAGAACCGCGCTGCGTACGAAGCGGCGCTCGGCAGCGCGCGCGCCGCGCAGATCGACGCGCAAGCGGCAAGGCTCCAGCTGTCGACCGGTATCGCGCAGGCTTACGTACAACTGCAGCGCGCGTTCCTGCAGCGTGACGTCGCAGAAGCGACACTCGCGGCGCGTGAACACGTCGTCGCCCTGACCCACGATCGCAATGCCGCGGGCCTCGACTCGCGCGTCGAGGTCAAGCAGGCCGAAGGCGCGCTGCCCGCGACGCGGGAAGAGATCGCTGCACTCGACGAGCGGATCGGCCTCGCGCGCAATCAGATCGCGGCCCTGATCGGCGCCGGACCGGATCGCGGCCTTGCCATCGCGCGGCCCTCCGCCAAGACGTTCACCGCGATCGCGTTGCCGTCGCGCCTGCCGGCGGAACTGCTCGGACGCCGACCGGACGTCGTCGCGCAGCGCTGGCGAATCGAGGCGGCGAGCAGGAACATCGCCTCGCAGAAGGCCGAGTTCTATCCCGACGTGAACCTGCTGGCGTTCGTCGGGTTGCAGAGCCTCGGCGGCGCCAACCTGCTGAGCGCCGCAAGCCGCATGCTGGGCGCGGGTCCGGCCGTGACGCTGCCGATCTTCGATGCGGGGCGGCTGCGTGCGCAACTCGCGGCGACGGACGCCGACTACGATGCCGCCGTCGAGCAGTACAACCAGACGCTTGCCGACGCGATGCGCGAGGTCGTCGACCAGGTCGTGTCGTTCGAGAGCCTCGACGAGCAACGCAGGCAGCAGCGCGACGCCGCCGCGACGACGCGAGAAGCCTACGACCTGGCGCTGATCCGCTATCGGGAAGGCCTCGGGAACTACCTGCAGGTGCTGTCCGCCGAACAACCGATGCTTGCCCAGCAAAGCCTCGACGCCGACCTTTCCGCGCGTGCGCTCGAGCTTTCGATCAACCTCGTGCGCGCGCTCGGCGGTGGTTACGAACCCGAACCGGCACAGGTCTCCACGACGACAGGGAATTCAAGATGAGCGACGCAAAATCCACTCGGCGACCCGCGGCGAACGGCGCGCGCAAGCGCTGGCTCGCGATCGTCGCGGGCGCTTTCGCGCTGATCGGCATCGCCTACGGAACGTACTGGGCACTCGTGCTGCGCTTCGAGCAGTCCACCGATGATGCCTACGTCAGCGGCAACGTCGTGCAGATCACGCCGCAGATCGCCGGCACCGTGGTCAGGATCGCCGCCGAGGACACGCAATTCGTCAAGGCCGGCTCGACGCTCGTCGAGCTCGATCCGGCCGATGCGAAGATCGCGCTCGAACAGGCGGACGCGAAGCTCGCAAAAACCGTGCGCGACGTGCGGGGCCTCTTCGCGACGACGGCGCAGCTCGAGGCGAACGTCGACATGCGCAGCGCCGAGCTTGCGCGCGCCAGCGAGGACCTCGACCGCCGCGAGCGGCTCGCGCGCTCGGGAGCGGTGTCGGGCGAAGAACTGCAGCACGCCCGCGACGCGATGGCAAGTGCACGGGCGTCACTGGCCGCGGCCCGCCAGGAGCTCGCGGCTAACCAGGCGCGCGTCGATCGCACGAGCGTCGAGAATCATCCCGATGTGCTCGCCGCGGCGGCACAAGTGCACGACGCGTACCTCGACGTCGCGCGCACCGCATTGCCGGCCCCGGTGTCGGGCTATGTCGCCAAACGGGCGGTGCAGCTCGGGCAGCGCGTAGCCCCCGGTGCGCCGCTGATGGCCATCGTGCCGCTCGACCAGGTATGGGTCGACGCGAATTTCAAGGAGCCGCAACTCGCGACGATGCGCATCGGCCAGCCGGTCACGCTGACCGCCGATCTCTACGGCGGCAACGTGCACTATCACGGCACTGTCGCGGGATTCGGCGCGGGCACCGGCTCGGCCTTTGCACTGCTGCCCGCGCAGAACGCCACGGGGAACTGGATCAAGATCGTGCAGCGCGTTCCGGTGCGCATCGCACTCGACGCGCAGGAGCTGACCGCGCATCCGCTACAGATCGGATTGTCGATGCAGGTCGAGGTCGACACGCACGAGCGAGGCGGCGAGAGGCTGCCGCAGAACGTGCACGCACCCGCGCCGCTATCCACCGACGTGTACGACAACGTCGATGCCGCCGCGGCAGAACGCGTGCACGCGATCATCGCGGCGAACGAGCGTGATTCGGCGAGTGCGCACGCCGCGTCAGTCACCTCACGCGTTGCGCGCGCTGGCGGGTCCGTGGCGACGGCCGGTGTCGCGCACGCGGGTGCGACCGGCCCTGCTGCGCGTCACGTGGCAGCGTCGAAACCGTAATCCGGGCGCGGTCGCATATGAGCCAGGACATTTCCGCGCCGGATGCGCAGCCGCAACGCACGCCGAAGACGCCCGCACCCGCCTCGCACGAGCCGGCGCCGCTGTCGGGTGCCGCACTCGCGCTCGGCACCGTGGCACTGTCGCTCGCGACGTTCATGAACGTGCTCGACACGTCGATCGCCAACGTGTCGATCCCGGCCATCGCGGGCGATCTCGGCGTGTCGCCCGACCAGGGCACGTGGGTGATCACGTCGTTCGGCGTCGCCAACGCGATCTCGCTGCCGCTCACCGGGTGGCTCACCCGACGCTACGGCCAGGTGCGGCTTTTCGTCGGCTCGGTGCTGCTGTTCGTGCTCGCGTCGTTCCTGTGCGCGCTTGCGCCGACGCTCGGCCTGCTGATTGCGTTTCGCGTGCTGCAGGGCGCGGTGGCAGGGCCGATGATTCCGCTGTCGCAGGCGCTGCTGCTGTCGAGCTATCCGAAAGCCAAGGCTGGAACCGCACTCGCGCTGTGGGGCATCACGACACTCGTCGCACCCGTCGTAGGACCCGTGCTCGGCGGCTGGATCACCGACAATATCTCGTGGCCGTGGATCTTCTACATCAACATGCCGGTCGGCCTCGGCGCGGCCGCCGTCACCTGGATGATCTATCGCCCGCGAGAGACGCCGACCGCGAAGCTGCCGATCGACGCGATCGGCCTCGGCCTTCTCGTGATGTGGGTGGGCGCGCTGCAGATCATGCTCGACAAGGGCAAGGATCTCGACTGGTTCGGCTCCACCGAGATCACGATCCTCGGCATCGCAGCGCTCGTCGGCTTCGCGCTGTTCGTCGTATGGGAGTTGACCGAGGAGCACCCGGTCGTGGATCTGCGCCTCTTCGCCCGGCGCAACTTCTGGACGAGCTCGCTCGCGATGTCGCTTGCGTACGGCGCGTTCTTCGGCAACGTCGTGCTGCTGCCGCTGTGGCTGCAGCAATACATGGGCTACACGGCGACCGCGGCCGGGCTCGTGCTCGCGCCGGTGGGACTGCTCGCGATCCTGCTGACGCCATTGGTCGGGCGCACGATGCACAGGATCGATCCACGCCTGTTTGCCACCGGCGCGTTCATCGTGTTCGCGCTCGTGCTCTACATGCGCTCGCAATTCAACACGTCCGCCGACTTCTGGACGCTGATGGTGCCGACGATCATCCAGGGCGCGGCGATGGCGATGTTCTTCATTCCGCTGGTCACGCTGTCGCTTTCCGGACTCCCGGCCGAGCGCATTCCCTCGGCGTCGGGGCTGTTCAACTTCGCGCGGATCACGGCGGGCTCGTTCGGCACGTCGATCGCGACGACCTTCTGGGATCATCGCGCGACGCTGCACCATGCCCAGCTCGCCGAACAGATCGGCGGCAGTCCGGCCAGCCAGACGCTCGCGACCATGCAGGCGAACGGGCTCACGCCCGAGCAGAGCTATGCGGCGCTCAACCGCCTCGTCGACCAGCAGGCGTTCATGCTGTCCGCGAACGACGTGTTCTATGTGTCGGCACTGCTGTTCCTCGCACTGATCGGCGTCGTATGGCTGGCGCGACCCGCCAAGGGCGGCGCGGGCGGCAGTGAAGCCGCCGCGGGCGCACATTGACGCGATGACCGACGCAGCGAGCGACGTCGCGGGTCTGTGGCTTTCGAGCGACGGACGCATGCGCGTGGATCTGAAAGCGGACGGCACGTTCGACGAGGCTCGGGCGGGCAGCACACGCACATTCCACGGCGTGTGGCGCAGCGACGGATTGCGCGTACACTTTCGCGATCCGGCCACCGGCTACGAGGCGATCGGTGAGCTGCGTAATGGCGTGCTGCATGCCGACGGCGTCGAATTCCGCCGAGCTACATAGGGCGGCGGCGCTCACGCGGACTCATCGCTGGCGCCGGCGCCGGCTCATCGCTGGCGCTGCGACGGACGCCACTTGAGGAAGCGCCGCTCGAACAGCGTGATCAGGCCGATGCCGGCCGTCGTGAACAGCGTGATCGACAGCAGCGCGGCGAATACGAGCGGCGTGTCGAGGTTGAACTGCGCGGCGAGCACCAGCTGGCCGATGCCGCGATTGCCGCCGATGAACTCGCCGACGATCGATCCGACGAGCGCCAACGGAAACGCGACCTTCAGCGAATCGGCGATGTACGGTGTGGCATGCATCAGCCGCACCATCGTGAACACGCGGTAGCGCGATCCGCCGGCGAGCCGGGCGAGATCGAGAATGTCCGGCTCGATTTCACCGAGCCCGGTCATCGAGTTGACGAAGATCGGAAACAGCGCGAGCAGGAACGCGAGCAGGATCTTCGACTCGGCACCCAACCCGAACCAGATCACGAAGAGCGGTGCGATCGCGATCTTCGGAATGCTGTTGAACGCGGCGAGGAACGGCATGATCACGCTCTTCACGCCTTCGACGTAGACGACGAGCAACGCCAGCAGCACGCCGACGACCAGCGCGATCGCAAGTCCCGCGAGCGTCGTCATCGCCGTCACGGCCAGGCTCGCGAGCTGCAGCGTGAACGTCTCGGCGAAGCGGCTCGCGATCACCGAAGGCAGCGGCAGCACGTAATCGGGAATGTTCACGAGCGGCACCAGGAACTGCCACGCCAGCAGGAACGCCACGACCGCGGCGAGCGAGCGTACCGGCGCCAGCGCGTTCGCGGTGCGCTGCGGCGAAACCGACATGGGACTGGGAACGACTTTGCGCATGCCGTTGATCGCGATCCGGCCCATCGGGGTCACGGACGGCTTTCCGCATACGGTTCAGCGCAACCGGGCGCTTCGACGAAAGTCGTCTCCACTGCCGTACCGAGCCCGATACCGTTACGCACGCGCGTCGACAAGGCGATGAATCGCGGGTTCTCGAGCACCTTCACGTCGCGCGGCCGCGGCAAGTCCACTTTCACGATATCCTGGATGCAGCCCGGCCGCGGTGTCATCACGACGATCGTGTCGGACAACAGGACGGCCTCGGTGATGCTGTGCGTGACGAAGAGCACCGTGTTCCGGTTCGCGGCCCAGATCTTCTGCAGCTCGAAGGCCATCCGCTCGCGCGTCATGACGTCGAGCGCACCGAACGGCTCGTCCATGAGGATCAGCGGCGGGTTCATCAGCAGCGCACGGCAGATCGCCGCGCGCTGCTGCATGCCGCCCGAGAGCTCGTGCGGAAACGCGTTCTCGAAGCCGGCGAGGCCCGCGAGGGCGATCAGCTCGAGCGCCCGTTCGCGGTGCGACGACGCGTTGCGCCCGGCCACCTCGGCGACGAACAGGATGTTCGCAAGCGTCGTCCGCCACGGCAGGAGCACCGGCGACTGGAACACCATGCCGACATTTCCGACCGGCCCGGACACCGGCTTGCCGGCCACCGTGATGCGCCCGCTGGTCGGCGCGACGAGGCCGGCGACCATGCGCAACAGCGTCGACTTGCCGCACCCGCTGGGCCCGACGATGGATACGAACTCGTTGCCTTCGACGGCGAAGGCCGCGCGCTCGACGGCAACTCCGGTGCCGAAGGTCTTCCGGACATCGACGAGCTCCAGCGCGACCGACATCGTCAGTGGCCCGAGAGCACCGGTGTGTAGAGGTCCTTCGCGTCGAGCTTCGTGTCGAGCTTCATCGCGGTCTTGACGAGGTCGATCGTCCGCTGCATGCGCTCGTCGGTGGCCACACCGTAGCCGTTCTTCTTCACGTACGGCGTTTCGATCGACTTGATGGTCTGGCGCCATTGCGCAAGCGTCGTATCGTAGTTGAGCGCCGGGTTGTGCTTGACCATGATCTTCGCCGTCTCTTCCGGATGCGCAACCGAGTACTCCACCGCCTTGCGCGTCGCCTCGGCGAAACGCTTCGCCGCACCCGGGTCGCTCGCCAGCGTCGTGTCCTTCGCGATCAGGAAATAGCCGAACACGTCGTAGCCCCAGTCGGCGAATGGCGCGAAATAGACCTTCTTGCCGCGCGGCTCGGCGATCTTCTCGAGCGCCGGGATGTCGCCGTCGATCGACGCGGTGAAAAGATCGGTCTGGCCCGACAGCAGCAGCGACGAGTACACACCGGGGTCGGCGGCGAGCCACTGGATGGACGCGGGATCGATTTTCGCGCGATCGAGCAGGATCGGCAGGATCACGCGCGCACTGTCGGTCTGCGACGCAGCGATCCGCTGGCCCTTGAGCGACTCGAGCGTCTTGTACGGCTTCAGCGACGCAAGCCCCGACGTGCTGATGTCGGTGAACACCATGAAGCTCTTGACCTTCGCGCCCTTCGCGACCGCCTGCACCACCGGCCCCGCCTCCGCCATGCCGTAGTCGGCCTTGCCGGTGTCGACCGCGGTGATGACGAAGCCGCTGCCCGTCGCGGGCGCGATCTCGATGTCGAAGCCGGCGTCGCGGTAATACCCCTTGTCCAGGCCGACGAAGAACGGCGAATGCCGGCCGTGGAACGTGTAGTTCGTGAGGAACGTGATCTTCTTGAGCGGCGCCTGGGCCTGGGCAGGCGCCTGGCCTGCGCATACGACGGCGCAAAGCGCGACGACGGCGGAAACGATCGTGCGGATTTTCATGCGGGATCTCCGGTGTGTGATTGAGCGATGACGAGGAACGGCCGGAAGCGTGCCGTTGCCGGGAACGGTTCAGCGTGCGTTGCCGAAGTATGCCGAAAGATCGACGCTATCGGCGCCGGGGATGCGTTTGCGCTCGAAGTCGCTGCGACGGTCGAACGGCGCGGTCGCATCGATGCCCATCCGTCCCCAGTGATCCTTGTGCTCGTCGCGGTAGAACGACGGCGTGTCGGGAATGACGATCGTGTCCCTGTCCGGACGCGAACGGGTGAGCACCGCCCACGTGACGTCTTCGACGTCGTAGATGTCGACGTCCTCGTCGACGACGGTGCACATCTTGGCCCAGGTGGGCTCCGCGCCGAAGACGGCCAGCACGACCTGGCGCGCATGCCCTTCGTATTGCGGGCGTATCTTGACGACGACGTTGGTGACGAACGGATGGCACGTGACATCGACGATCCCGGGCAGCACCGCGTTGATCCGCTGGAAGATGTTGGCGGCAACCGACAGCTCGAGCGTCAGCACCTCTTCCGACGAGCCGCACAGGATGCTGTGGAAGATCGCGTCGGCGCGCCGCGTGACGCCGAGCACCTCGAACACCGCATTCTGGCCGACCGGCGTGTAGTAGCCCATGAACTCGCCGAACGGTCCCTCGTCGCGGCGCACATTGGGCAGGAACCGGCCCTCGATCACGATCTCGGTCGACGCCGGCACCATCATGTCGATGTGCCGGCACGGCCGCATCTCGATCGATTCGCCGGCGAGCTTCGCGGCGACCTCCAGCTCGTCGGCATCGTAGGGCAGCGGTGATGCAGCCGTGAGAAACGCCGTCGGCGGCGGCCCGATCAGCATCGCCGCGTCGAGCGGGCGCCCCATCTTCTCGGCCTTCTCGTGATACATCGTCAAATGGTGACGGGGTGCAAGGCGGCAGCGCAGCTCATCGTCGCTGACGAACATCGAGCGATGGAACGACAGGTTGCGCACGCCCGTTTCAGGCTCGTGCGCGAGGAACATCGCCGACGTGAAGTACGGCGCGGCGTCGCGCTCCGAATACGTGATAAGCGGCAGGTCCGATACCTTGCAGTCGACAAGATCGCCGGGCGGACGCAGGGCGGGCCGCAGCGCGGCATCGCGCGTGCCCGCAACGCTCGCCAGGTCGTTCCACTTGCGGCAGAACTCGTCCGGCCCGATCCCCAAGATCTCCGCGAGCCGACCGCGCGAGCCGTAGAGGTTCGTCAGCACGGGCAACGCCGTGCCACCGACATGGTGGAAGAGGATCGGCTTGCCCCAGCGGCGATGCGCTGCCGACGTGACCGCGGCAAGCTCGTGCTTCGGATGCACCTCGCGCGTGACTTCGAGCAATTCGCCGCGCGCCCGCAGCGCTTCCATGTACTCCCGCATCGATGCTTCCATCGTTCCTCGATTCATTGGCGAAGCAGGTGTCAACAGGCGCGCTGCGCAATGCGGCCCTGGCGGACAACCGCGGCGACCGGCCGGCGCCCGAGCCAGTAGGCGAGCTCGTCGGCCGTCCCGATATCCCACAGCACGAAATTGGCCGGGCGGCCGACACCGAGCATGCCATGTGTCGACGAAAGCCCGAGCGCGGCTGCCGCATGCCGCGTGACGCTCGCGATCATTTCCGGCACCGTGAGGCGGAACAGCGTGCACGCCATGTGCATGGCGAGCAGCAGCGAAAGGAGCGGCGAGGTTCCAGGGTTGTGGTCGGTCGCGATCGCGATCGGCACACCGGCCTTGCGCAATGCGTCGACCGGCGGCGATTGCGTTTCGCGCAGCATGTAGAACGCACCGGGAAGGAGCACCGCGACGGTGCCGGCGTCGCGCATCGCGTCGATGCCCGCCTGCGAAAGATGCTCCAGATGGTCGGCGGAAAGTGCACGGTGCCGCGCGGCGAGCGCAGCACCGCCCGAATCGGACAACTGCTCGGCATGCAGCTTCACCGGCAACCCGAGACGCGCCGCGGCCTCGAACACGCGCTCGGTCTGCGCGGGCGAGAACGCAATGGACTCGCAGAACGCATCGACGGCGTCGACGAGGCCTTCGGCGGCAAGCACCGGAAGCATCTCGTTGCATACGCAGTCGACATAGGCATCGCTTCGCCCGCTGAATTCGGGCGGAACGGCATGCGCGCCGAGGAACGTCGTCTTCACGGTGACGCCGTGTGCCTCGGCGAGCCGGCGCGCCACGCGCAGTTGCTTGCGCTCGTTCGCAAGGTCGAGCCCGTAGCCGGACTTGATCTCGACTGCGCATACGCCGTCGGCGAGGAGGACCGCGAGCCGCGCCGACGCCGCCTGGAACAAGGTGTCCTCGCTCGACTCGCGCGTCGCGCGCACGGTGGAGAGGATGCCGCCGCCGCGCGCCGCGATCTGCGCGTAACTCGCGCCCGCGAGACGCAGGCCGAATTCATGCGCACGATCGCCGCCGTAGACCAGATGGGTATGGCAATCGACGAGTCCCGGCATGACGAGCGCGCCGGCGCCATCATGGCGCGGCATCGCCTCGAACGCGCGCGGCAACGCCGCGTCGGCGCCGATCCATGCGATGCTGGCGTCGCGCACCACGATCGCCATGCTTCCAGACGATGCGATCGACGGCTCGTCGAGCGTGCCGTCGGCGATGCGCAGCCGATGCCAGACGCCGTCGGCGCTTCCGCCCTGGCCCGCGTCGCCGACGCTCGCGACGAGAGGGTCGTGACGAGGTCCGTCACCGCCGTGGCTCACGGCGTCGAACGGCTCGGCAGCACCGCGGTGATCGGAAGCGGCCAATCGTCGCGCAGCGTCCAGCCATGCATCGCTTCGATGTCGGGCGCGAACTGCCGGTCGTGTGCGAGGAACGCAACACGCGAGCGGATTTGCGCGAATTCGCGCTCGACGAGGTCCGAGCTTCGCAGCGGCCGCAGGAAATCGATGCCCTGCGCCGCCGCCATCGCCTCGATGCCGACGATGTTCGCGGTGTTGCCCAGCATGTCGTGAAGGCGGCGCGCGGCAAAGGTTGCCATCGACACGTGATCTTCCTGATTCGCCGAGGTGGGCAGGCTGTCGACGCTCGCAGGATGCGCCAGCGACTTGTTTTCGGAAGCCAGTGCGGCGGCCGTCACCTGCGGCATCATGAAGCCCGAATTGATGCCGCCTTCGCGGACGAGGAACGGCGGCAGGCCGGACAGGCTGGCGTCGATCAGGAGCGCGATGCGCCGCTCGGAAATCGCGCCGATCTCGGCGATTGCGAGCGCTAGGATATCCGCTGCAAACGCCACGGGCTCGGCGTGGAAGTTGCCGCCGGAGACCACCTCGGCGGTGTCTGCGAAGACCAGCGGATTGTCGGATGCGCCGTTCGCTTCGATCTCGAGCACGCGCGCCGCATGCCGCATGTTGTCGAGGCACGCGCCCATCACCTGCGGCACGCAGCGGATCGAATAGGGATCCTGCACGCGGCCGCAGTTCACGTGCGACGGCACGATCGCGCTTCCGTCGAGCAATGTGCGCAACGCGGCGGCAACCGCGATCTGGCCGGGCTGGCCGCGCGCGGCGTGAATGCGCGCATCGAGCGGATGCACCGAGCCCTTGATCGCCTCGAGCGACATCGCACTGGCCACGAGCGCCGCGGCGAACACGTTCTCCGCATCGAACAGCGCGGCGAGTGCGAGGGCCGTCGATACCTGCGTGCCGTTCAGCAGCGCAAGTCCCTCCTTCGGTCCGAGCACCAGCGGCGACACGCCGGCGCGGCGCAGACCCTCGGCGGCGGTGAACGCTTCGTCACCGACGCCAACCTCGCCCTCGCCGATCAGGACGCGGGCGAGATGCGCAAGCGGCGCGAGATCGCCCGATGCCCCGACCGATCCCTTGCACGGAATACGCGGGAGCACGCCGGCGTTGAAGAGCGCGAGCAGTGCGCGAACGATTTCGGGACGCACGCCAGAAAAGCCGCGCGCGAGGCCGATTGCCTTGGTGACGAGCACGAGCCGCACGACGCCCGGCGGAAGCGGCGCGCCGACGCCCGCGCTGTGCGACAGGACGAGGTTGCGCTGCAACTCGGCAAGCCGTTCGTGCGCGATTCGCGTTTGCGCAAGCTTGCCGAATCCCGTGTTGATGCCGTACACCGCGTCCGTGCCGTCGGCGATCTGCCGCACGATGGCCTGCGACGCGGCAAGGGCCGGCATGACGGCCGCGTCATCGATGGCGATGTCGATCTCACCTCGGTAGACGCGGCGCAGGTCGCCGAGCGTCACCGGCAGCGCGCCCAGCGTGAGGGTCGGCCGCGAATCGCTTCGCGATCGTGCCGTCGTCATCCACGTCACCCGGCGCCGGCTGCGTCGGCTGCACCGTCGTCCGGTTCTCCCCAGCGCCGCACGAGCGTGTTCTCGATGCCGAACAGATCGAGGACGCGTCCGACGCTGTGATCGACGATGTCGTCGACGGATCGCGGCCGATTGTAGAGCGCCGGGACCGGCGGCATCACGATCGCGCCGATCTCGGTCACCTGCGCCATGCTGCGGAGGTGGCCGAGGTGCAACGGCGTTTCGCGCACCATCAGCACCAGCCGCCGGCGTTCCTTGAGAACGACATCAGCCGCGCGCGTGAGCAGGCCCGACGTGACGCCGGTGGCGATCTCCGAAAGGCTGCGAATCGAGCACGGCGCGACCACCATGCCGAGCGTGGGGAACGACCCGCTCGAAATCGGCGCGGCCATATCCTCGTTGCGGTGGTGCACCGCGGCGAGTGCTTCGACGTCGGCGGATTTGAGCGACGTTTCGTACGACATCGTCAGGCGCGCCGAACGCGTCATCACGAGATGCGTCTCGACGTCGAGATCGCGCAGCGCCTCGAGCAGGCGGATGCCGTAGACGGCGCCGGACGCGCCGCTGATGCCGACGATGAGGCGCCGCCGATTGACTCCCTCGTTCATCCGCCGGGATGGTACCAAGATCGCCGCGGCATGGCCCCGCGATGTACAGTTTCCGTCCAGGCAGGCAGAGCGAGGGCTCGCGATGAACGATCGGTCTTCCACGCAGCACGCCGCGCGCACCGTCCGTGCGCCGCGCGGCGCCGAACTCACGTGCGCCAACTGGCTGATCGAGGCGGCGTACCGGATGATCCAGAACAACCTCGACCGCGAAGTCGCGGAGAACCCCGATGCGCTCGTCGTCTACGGGGGCATCGGCAAAGCCGCGCGCAACTGGGCGTGCTTCGATGCGATCCTCGACAGCCTGCGACGATTGAAGCCCGACGAGTCGCTGCTGATCCAGAGCGGCAAGCCGGTCGGCATCTTCCGCACGCACGCCGACGCGCCGCGCGTGTTGATCGCGAATTCCAATCTCGTCCCGAAGTGGGCGACGTGGGAGCACTTCGACGAGCTCGACCGCAAGGGGCTGATGATGTTCGGCCAGATGACGGCGGGCTCGTGGATCTACATCGGCAGCCAGGGCATCGTCCAGGGCACGTACGAAACGTTCGTCGAGGCGGGCCGGCGGCACTACGGCGGCAATCTGTCCGGCCGGTGGATCCTCACCGCGGGTCTCGGCGGCATGGGCGGCGCGCAGCCGCTCGCGGCAACGTTCGCCGGCGCTTGCTCGCTCAACATCGAATGTCAGCAGAGCCGGATCGATGCACGCTTGCGCACGCGCTATCTCGACGAGCAGGCCGGCGATCTCGACGACGCGCTGGCGCGCGTTGCCCGCTATGCGTCGCAAGGCAAGGCCGTATCGATCGGCCTGCTCGGCAATGCGGCCGAGTTGCTGCCGCAGATCGTAAGTCGCGGCATCAAGCCGGATCTCGTCACCGACCAGACGTCCGCGCACGACCTCGTGAACGGCTACCTGCCGCCCGGTTGGAGCGTCGAGCGCTGGAAGGCGGCGCAGGCCGACCCGATGCAGCACGCGGCTCTGCGCGATGCGGCGGCACGCGGGTGTGCAATGCACGTGCGCGCGATGCTCGCGCTGCAGGCGCAAGGCGTGCCGACGTTCGATTACGGCAACAACATCCGCCAGGTGGCGCTCGACCAGGGCGTGGCGAACGCATTCGATTTTCCCGGTTTCGTGCCCGCGTACATCCGCCCGCTGTTCTGCCGCGGCAAAGGTCCGTTCCGCTGGGTAGCACTTTCAGGCGATCCCGAGGACATTCGCAAGACCGACGCGAAGCTCGAGTCGCTGTTCCCGCAGGACGCGCATCTGCACCGCTGGCTCGACATGGCGGGCGAGCGCATCGCGTTCCAGGGTCTGCCGGCACGCATCTGCTGGCTCGGCCTCGGCGAGCGGCATCGCGCCGGGCTCGCGTTCAACGAGATGGTGCGCACCGGCGAATTGAAGGCGCCCATCGTCATCGGGCGCGACCATCTCGACAGCGGCTCGGTTGCTTCTCCCAACCGGGAAACGGAAGCGATGCGCGACGGATCCGATGCCGTTTCCGACTGGCCGCTGCTGAACGCGCTGCTGAACACGGCAAGCGGCGCAACCTGGGTGAGCTTCCACCATGGCGGCGGCGTCGGCATCGGCTATTCGCAGCACGCCGGCGTCGTGATCGTGTGCGACGGAACGGATGCGGCCGCGCAGCGGATCGAGCGCGTACTCTGGAACGACCCGGCCAGCGGCGTGATGCGCCACGCCGATGCGGGCTACGACGATGCGATCGCTTGCGCGCGCGAAAGCGGGCTCGACTTGCCGATGGTGACCGACGGCGCGCCGATTCCCCCGTGAAAGGCCGCTATCCCGGTATCGGAATTTTGATCGTGAAGCGCGCGCCCTTGCCGACGCAGTGGTCTGCCGTCAGGTCGCCGCCGTGTGCCGACGCGATGCGCTTGGCAATGTAGAGACCGAGCCCCAACCCCTCGCCCCGCTCGCCGCGCACGCTGTAGAACTTCTCGAACAGGTGCGGAAGGACCGACTCGGGGATTCCGCTCCCCTCGTCGACGATTTCGATGCGGGCGAGCGCCCCCGATCCGGTGTTTTCGCGGTTCATGTAGACATGCACCGGCGCGCCGGGTGGCGAATGCGACAGCGCATTGGCGAGGATGTTGTCGACGCACTGGCGAAGGCGTACCCGATCACCGGCGACGACGACGGCCTGCGCGCTGTTGACGTCGATCGCGTGGTCCGGGCTCGACATCTCGGCGGCCGCCTCATCGAGCAGGACACCGAGGTCCACGTCCTCGAGTTTCAGGTCGTCCAGTCCGCCTTCGAGCCGCGCACTATCGAGCAGATCCGACACGAGCGACGTGATTCGCGACAGTGCGGCCTGCGCTGCATCGACATCGCGCACGTCGGCGGCGCGATCGTCGCGGGCAGCGCGCAGCCGAAGCGCATGCATCCGCCATGTGACGGGCTGCAGGTAGTTGCGCAGATCGTGCGCGAGCACGGTGACGAGCTCTTCGGCGGTGCTGTACCGGCTTTGCTCGACGGCCGCGCGCTTGATCGCCTCGCTGAGCTCCGCGCGCTCGATGACGCTTCCCACCCACCGCGCCGCGCTTTCCACCAGCGCGCCGTCGAGCTCGGTGAAGAAATCGGGTTTCAGCGACGACACCATCAGCGCGCCGCGACGCCGGCCGCCGGCGTCGAGCGGGGCCGCAACGATCGAGCGCACCTTGAGTCCTTCCCTGATGCCGCGGAGCTCCTGCTCGTCGTCCTCCACGTTGCCCAGGCGAACCATCGCGCCCGACGTGAATGCCTGCACCGACCGGCCGCCGTTCGACACCGGCAACACGTCGAGCCCGAGCTGCTTCTCCAGCGCCGACAACGGTTGCGTGCTCGTGCCGACGGCAACGAGCGAATCGCGGGACGCGTCGAGCAGGAACGTGTCGACCTTGTCGGCGGCGAGGACGGCGGCGAGGGCATCCGACGCCTGCGTGAGCGCGGCCTTCATGTCGGTCGCCGGGATCTCGAGCAGACGCTGAAGCGTCGCGAGGTAGCGTTCGTGATCGCTGGCCGCGGCGGTCATCGAATTCGACTGGGCGTGGCAGGAAGAAAAAGGCCCGCGCCAGGCGGGCCTTCAATGATGCCGGAACGTTCTAGTTGCGATTCACGACCGCAGCAAGCTTGGCGGTTGGCGGGGGCGACGCTGTCTTGTCGCTCGCCTGCTTCACTTGCCTCGCGGTGGCCGCTTTCGCCACGACAGGCGCGGGCGCCGTGCTTGCGGCGGGCGGTGTCGCGAGCCCGGTTTGCGCAGCAGGCGCCGATGATGCCATCGAAGCTTGGTTGTATTCGCATGCCGAGCCGATCGCCGGGGCAAGACCGAACACGGCAAGCGCCGTTCCGACGAGGATTCGCTTCATGGATCACCTCCTTTCGCAGTTGACCGAACCACGAATTTGCGCGCGCGGTACCCGCTTGTCAACCGGATCGTGCCGCGCCGCGCGCGTGGCAACTGCGGCATCGGATGGCCGAGCGAAACTCGGCCGCCGCGTCAGTAACGCGGACGCGGCGGGGTGCTGACGCGCGTCTCGAGCTGGCGGAAGGTGATGCGGCCCTTCGACAGGTCGTACGGCGAAATCTCGAGGGCGACCTTGTCGCCCGCGATGATGCGAATGCGATGCTTGCGCATCTTTCCGGCGCTGTAGGCGACGAGGCTGTGTCCGTTGTCGAGCGTGACGCGATAACGCGAGTCGGGCAGCACTTCGGCCACCACGCCGTTCATCTGCAGAACTTCTTCCTTGGCCAAATGAAATCCTTTATCCGAAATGAGAAAGCAAAAGCCCGGCTACGCCGGGCTTCGATCGGGCAAGGAGGCGCGGCAATCACCGCGCCCCGCTTCCGTTCAGTCCACCGAGCGAATGTTCGCCGCCTGCAGACCCTTGGGTCCGGTCGTTACGTCGAAACTCACGCGCTGGCCTTCCTTGAGCGTCTTGAAGCCCTGCCCCTGGATTGCGGAAAAATGGGCAAAGAGATCCTTGCCGCCATCCTCGGGCGTGACGAAGCCGAAGCCCTTGGAATCGTTGAACCACTTTACGGTACCTGTTGCCATGTCTTGACTATCCTGAAAAAAATATGAAAGGGGAATTGCCCCTGCTGGGGCGACGATCAAGACGGGCGGGTGATGAACAGAAGTACCGCAGGTTCGCGGATACCGGACCAGCAACAGCACTACTTGAAAATCGCTGACTTACAGTATGCGGCCTCGCCGAGGCAAAAACAAGGGCGGCGGCCCCCAAACCGGGTGATAATGCGCCCGCGCGATCGGCTCGACACATGCTCCGGGGAGGGAGGATGCTCGTCCGCGGCACCGTCCTGCTGTTGCTTGCCACCTTGGCGCTCGTCGCGCACGCCGCAAGCCCCGCGCCGAGCCGCTTCCCGTCGCGGCCGCTGACCCTCGTCGTCGGGTTCGCCCCCGGCGGCGGCATCGACATCCAGGCGCGGCTCCTCGCAAAGGGCCTCGAGCGGTACTTCGGCCAGCCGGTGATCGTCGAGAATCGCCCGGGCGCCGGCTCGCGAATCGCGAACGAGCACGTGGCGAAGGCATCCCCCGACGGCTACACGCTGCTCGTGACGGCGGCGGCGGCCGCCATCGACATGGCGTTCAGCGCCAATGCCGGCGTCGACAAGCTGCACGACTTCGCCGCCGTTTCCACGATTTCGACGTCGCCGATGATTCTCGTCGTGAATCCGTCGCTCGCCGCGACGGATGTGAAGACATTGATCGGGCGTGCCCGGTCGATGCCGGGCGCGCTCAACTATTCGTCTTCCGGTTCCGGCACCACCGGACACCTCTATGGCGAGCTCTTCAAGCTTCGCACCGGCACCGATATCGTGCACGTCCCGTACAAGGGCAATGCGCCGTCGCTCGGCGCCCTCCTCGCAGGCGACGTCGAGATGACTTTCGCGAGCTCGGCATCGGTCATGCAGTTCGTGAAGGCGGGCCGGGTGCGAGCGCTCGCCACGACCGGTGCAGCCCGCTCGCCGCTTCTACCCGACGTGCCGACAATCGACGAAGCGGGCGTTGCGAACGCGCAGGCCGACATCTGGTACGGCGTGCTGGCTCCCGCGGCAACGCCGCCCGACCTCGTCGAGGCGTTGGCGAAGGCGATCCTGTCCGTCACCAGGTCCACCGAATTCAGCCAGCGTCTGCTCGACCTCGGCGTCGAACCCAGCGCAAACACGCCCGCCGCCTTTCGCGCGCTGTTGCAGGAAGAAGTGGCGCGCTGGGCCGAGGTCGCCAAGGCCGCGCACATTCGCGCCGAATGACGATGCCGGCGCAGCCCGATATGCAGTCGATAGGCGCTCGCCTTGCCGAAGTGGCCGCGCGCGTACCCGATCATCCGGCGATCGTCGAACGCGACGTATCGGTGACGTACGCCGCGCTCGATGCGCTGGCGACGGCCATCGCGTGGCGAATCGTCGCGTGTCGCGAAAGCCGCCCCGGCGCCGTGTGCCTGTTGTTCGAGCGCAAGCTCGCCACGGTCGCCGCGTTGTTCGGGGCAGCAAGAAGCGGACACCCGTATGTTCCGCTCGATGCCGGCGACCCCGACGCGCGATTGCGGTTCATCGTCGGCGATTGCGAGCCGGTCGCGCTGCTCACCGAGGCGGCGCTCGAGGCCCGCGCGCGGGCAATCGCTCCCGGCGGATGCGACGTCGTCGTGATCGACAGCCTGCATCCCGGCGGCGACGCGGTGCCGCTGCCCGCCGTTGCATCCGATGCATCGGCCTACCTTCACTACACGTCGGGCTCGACCGGGCAGCCGAAGGGCATCAGCCAGACGCATCGCAACGTGCTCTTCCTTGCCGATCGGTACGCGAACGCGTTGCGCATCGGCGCCGCCGACCGGCTCTCGCTCCTCTATACGATGAGCTTCGCCGCGGCGAACAATGCGGTCTTTCGCGCGCTGCTGCACGGCGCCACGCTGTGCGCCTACGACCTGCGCCGCGATGGCATTGCAGCGCTTGCCGACTGGCTCGACCGCCAGCGCATCACGGTGCTGCATCTCGTCCCCACGGCGTTCCGCGAGCTTGCTGCGCGTCTCGCGGCCGACCGGCTGCTCCCCCATCTTCGCGCCATCCACCTCGGCGGCGAGCTCGTGTTCGCGAGCGACGTCGAGCTCTTCCGGGCGCATACGCTCGACCACTGCATCCTCGTGAATCAGCTCGCGTCGACCGAGGCCGGCCCTGTCGCCCAGGCCATCGTCGATCACCGAAGCACGGTGGCGCCGGGCAGCGTCGTGCCCGTCGGTCGCTGCATCGACGGCGTGCGCGTCGAAATCCGCCGCGAGGACGGTGCGCTCGCCGGCGTCGGCGAAGTGGGCGAGCTGATCGTATGCAGCCGGTACGCGAGCCCCGGTTACTGGCGCCGTCCCGAGCTCAATGCCGCGGCGTTTTCGCCCGATCCCGCCGACCCGGAAGGGCGCCGGTTTCGAAGCGGCGACCTCGGGCACGTGGATGCCGCGGGCAACCTGCATTTCCTGGCGCGGAAGGGCAGCCGCGTCAAGATCCGCGGACATTCGGTGGACCTGACGGAGATCGAGGCGGCGCTCGCCACGTGTCCGGGCATTGCGGCGGCCGCCGTCACTGCAATCGACGATGCGCCGCCTCGACCGGTGCGCTTGCTTGCCTGCATCGTCCGGCGCGACGATGCGCCGCCCGATCCGCAGGCCGTCCGGCGTCATCTCGCAGCGCGACTGCCGATGTACATGCTGCCCGCGGACATCGTCTACGTGGATGCGCTGCCGCTCACCGCAAGCGGCAAGGTCGATCGGCTCGCGCTCGCGCAACTGCCCGTCGCGGCCGGCAGCGCCGAGCGCCGCATCGATGCGCCCGAGGACGGCATCGAGCGCAAGGTCGCGGACGTCTTCAAGGGTTTGCTCGACGTCGCGCACGTCGGCCGCGACGACGACTTCTTTCTCCTCGGTGGCGATTCGCTCGCCAGTGCCGAGCTGCAGTTGCGCCTCACCGAAGTGTTCGGCGTGCCTGTCCGCAATTTTCCGCGGGACGCAACCGTGGCGGCGATCGCGGCCGGTATTCGCGCCACGGCGGCCGAACAGGCGCGATCGCCGCAACGCCTGCCGGTGCTGATGCCGCTTTGGCAAAACGGCCGCGAGCCGCCGCTGTTTCTCGTGCATGGGCGACACGGGCAGGCATTCGTCAGCCCCCATTTCATGCGCTTGCTCGGCGACGATCAGCCGGTGTGGGTGTTCCAGGCGCGCGGGCTCGACGGTGTGTCCGAGCCGCACGCGAGCGTCGAGGACATGGCCGCCGAGTATCTCGCCGAGCTGCGGCGGCAGCGGCCGCGGGGTCCGTATTTCCTCGGATCGCTTTGCGCTGGCGTCTACATCGTGGCCGCGATGGCACGCACATTACGGGAGGCGGGCGAAACCGTGCTTCCGCTGCTGCTGCTCGATCCGCCGAACAGCGTTCTGCAACCCGGTTATTCGCAGCTCACCGAGGCGCAGTTCGTCGACAAGATGAAGGCGCGACGCGCCAGGGGAGTCACGGCGGGGCCCACGGAGAACCGCGCCTACGTCGATGCGCTGCTGCGCACCGCGATGGCATTCGAGCATGCGATCGCGAAACACCGGCCGCTGCCGTACGACGGCCCGGTGTACGTGCTGTCGAGCTACCAGCGCATGCGCGGCGGAGATGCGTTCGATCTGCGGCGGATCTTCACCGGCCGCTACAAGCGCTACGAGGTCGGAACCACGCACGCGCAATCGCTCGATCCGCGCAATCCGGTGTTCGCGAGCGCACTGCGGCGCTGCGTCGAGCTGATTCGCGAAGCGGCGCATGAACGGCCATCGCTCGCTTACCGGGTCCACGGCGGCGTGTCGTCGGTCTGAATGCCATAACGCTCCAGCGCGCCGGCGACGATCGCCGCCGGCACGGCTTTGCGCTTCGCCATGGCATCCAGCGCGGCGACGGCGACATGATGGCGGTCGACCTCGAAATGACGACGTAACGCGCTGCGCGTGTCGCTGCGTCCGAATCCGTCGGTTCCGAGCGCCACGAACGGCGCGTCGACGTACGACGCGATCAGTTGCGGCCAGGCACGAACGTAATCGGTGGCCGCAATGATCGGCGCGTCCCCGTCCAGGCACTCGGCCACGTGACTCGTTCTCGCCGGCGCGGCCGGATGCAGGCGGTTCCAGCGCTCGGCGTCACGCGCGTCGCGCGCCAGCTCGCTGAAGCTCGTCACGCTCCATACTTCGCTTTCCACCTGCCAATCATCGCGCAACAGATCGGCAGCGGCGATCACCTCGCGCAGGATCGCGCCCGACCCGAGCAGGCGCACCTGCGCGGCACCGCTCGAAGCCGTGAAACGGTACATGCCGCGAATGATGTCGGGCGCGGCAGCGGGCGCGAGCGACGGCTGCGCGTAATTCTCGTTCATCACCGTGATGTAGTAGAAGACGTCGTCCTGGCGCTCCATCATCTGCCGCGCCGCGTGATCGACGATCACCGCAAGCTCGCACGCGAATGCGGGGTCGTAGGCGCGGCAATTGGGAACGGTGGCGGCGACGACGTGGCTGCTGCCGTCCTGATGCTGCAGGCCCTCGCCGCCGAGCGTCGTGCGTCCGGCGGTGCCGCCGAGCAGGAATCCGCGCGCACGCTGGTCGGCCGCGGCCCAGATGAGATCGCCGACGCGCTGGAAACCGAACATCGAGTAATAGATGTAGAACGGCAGCATCGCGACGCCGTGCACGCTGTACGCGGTGGCCGCCGCGACCCACGACGACAGCGCACCGGCTTCGGTGATGCCCTCCTCGAGGAGCTGGCCATCCTTCGCTTCGCGATAGCGCAACATCGACGCGGCATCCTCCGGCTCGTACAGCTGCCCGGCAGGCGAGTAGATGCCGATCTGGCGAAAGAGGTTCGCCATCCCGAACGTGCGCGCCTCGTCGGCGACGATCGGCACGATCCGCGGACCGAGCGCCGAATCCTTCAACAGGTTGGTGATCAAGCGCACCATCGCCGTCGTCGTCGACATTTCGTGTCCCGCCGCTTCGAGCGCGAAGCGCGCGTAAGTGTCGAGCGGCGGAATGCGGACCGGCGCCGCGTCGCGACGCCGCAGCGGCACGGGACCGCCGAGCGCCGCACGCCGTTCGCGCAGATACGCGAGATCGGGGCTGTCGGCGGCGAGTGGATGAAAGCGCATCTCGAGCAGGTCGTCGTCGGAAAGCGCGAGCCGGAAGCGATCGCGAAAAGCCTTCAGCGCATCGAGGTCGAGCTTCTTCTGCTGGTGCGATGTCATCCGCGACTCGCCCGCGCCGCCCATGCCGTAGCCCTTCTTCGTTTTGGCGAGCACGACCGTCGGCTGGCCCGCGTGCGCCTGCGCCGAGTGCAGCGCCGCGTAGAGCTTGCGCAAGTCGTGACCGCCGCGCCGCAGTGCATCGATCTCCGCGAGCGTCATGTGCGCGACGAGCGCGCGCAACTCGGGATCGAGCCCGAAGAAGTGGCTCTGGTTGTACGCGCCGTCGTTCGCGCCCAGCGTCTGGTACTGCCCGTCGACGGTCGCTGCGAACTGGCGCAGCAACGCGTGATGCGTGTCGCGCGCGAACAGCGGGTCCCAGTCGGAGCCCCACAGCACCTTGATCACGTTCCAGCCGGCGCCGATGAACAGCGATTCGAGCTCCTGGATGATCTGTCCGTTGCCGCGCACCGGCCCGTCGAGGCGCTGCAGGTTGCAATTGATGATGAACGTCAGGTTGTCGAGCCGCTCGCGCGCCGCGAGCGTGAGTGCCGCGATCGATTCCGGCTCGTCCATCTCGCCGTCGCCGAACACGCCCCACACGTGGCGATCGCCCATGGTTGCGATGCCGCGGTGGTCGAGGTAGCGCATGAAGCGCGCGTGATAAATCGCGCTGATCGGGCCGATGCCCATCGATCCGGTGGGAAACTGCCAGAAGCCCGGCATCAGCCACGGATGCGGATACGACGACAGCCCGCCGCCGCCCACTTCCTGCCGGTAGTTGGCGAGCTGCCCCTCGGACAGGCGCCCTTCGAGAAAGGCGCGCGCATACACGCCCGGTGACGAGTGCGGCTGGAAGAAGACGAGATCGGCGCCGCAAGGCGCCCCGGCGCCACGGAAGAAGTGGTTGAAGCCGACCTCGAAGATCTCCGCCGCCGAGGCATAGCTCGCGATGTGCCCGCCAAGATCGCCGTACGCACGATTGGCGCGCAACACCATCGCCAGCGCGTTCCACCGCACGATCGCCGTGATGCGCTCCTCGATCGCGAGGTCCCCCGGATAGGCCCCCTGCTCCTCGAGCGGGATCGTGTTCTGGTACGCGGAATACGTCGGAACGTGCGTGAGGATGCGCAGGTGCTGCGCCTGCTCCTCGAGCTTCTTCAGCAGGAACAGGCCGCGCTCCCTGCCGCCCGCACGCACCGTGGCCTCGAGCGCGTCCAGCCACTCGCGCGTCTCGTCGGGATCGGCATCCGCATCCACGCAGCACCTCCTTGACGCTTCCGACCGGTCGATTCTATCCAACGATGCGGCGAACGCCGTGAATCATGCGCCTGCCGAAGCGACCCGGCTCTGCATTCGCCGCTCGCAGCGCCTTTCGGGGTACAATGCGGCTGCGGCGCTTGTTCCCAGTCCCCTTGCCGCAGTCGATTCCGACCTCCGTTGTACCTCCCGTTTGGCTGTGACTGGCCGCCCGCTTGGGCGAATGGCCGAGCATCCATTCGAGCGTTCACATGTCATTTTCCACCCTCGGGTTGTCCGAGCCGCTGTTGCGCGCCGTCGCTGACCAAGGCTATGTCACGCCCACGCCGATTCAACGGCAGGCGATTCCTGCCGTCCTCGCCGGCGGCGATCTCTTGGCCGGCGCGCAGACGGGCACCGGCAAAACCGCAGGATTCGTCCTGCCGATGCTGCACCGGCTGTCCAGCCATCGTTCGCCGCACGCCGCAGGCTCCCGCAAGGCGCTGCGCGCGCTGATCCTCACGCCCACGCGCGAACTGGCCGCACAGGTCGAAGCGTCGATAAAATCGTATGGCAAGCACTTGCACCTGTCATCGATGGTGCTGTTCGGCGGCGTCGGATTGGGGCCGCAGACGGCGCAGCTGAAGCGCGGCGTCGACATCCTGGTGGCCACACCCGGCCGCCTGCTCGATCATCATGGCCAGGGCCATGTCGATTTCTCGCGCGTCGAGATCTTCGTCCTCGACGAGGCCGACCGCATGCTCGACATGGGCTTCATCCACGACGTCAAGCGCGTGCTGGCGCTGCTGCCGAAGCAGCGGCAGAACCTGCTGTTCTCGGCGACGTTTTCGGCCGACATCAAGGCGCTCGCGGACAAATTTCTGACCCGGCCGCGGACGATCGAAGTCACGCCGCCCAATTCCACCGTCGATGCCATCGCCCAGCGCGTGCATCCGGTGAACCGCGACGACAAGAGCAAGGTGCTGGCCTGGCTCGTGGGCCATCATCGCTGGCGACAGGTGCTGGTGTTCACCCGCACCAAGCATGGCGCCGACAAGGTCGTGCGCTCGCTCCACGCCGATGGCATCGGCGCCGTCGCACTGCACGGCAACAAGAGCCAGAACAACCGGACGCGCGCACTGGCCGATTTCAAGGCCGGCACCGTCGAGGTGATGGTGGCGACCGACATTGCCGCGCGCGGCATCGACATCGATCAGTTGCCGCACGTCGTCAATTACGATCTTCCGAACGTGCCCGAAGACTATATTCATCGCATCGGCCGCACCGGCCGCGCCGGCGCGGACGGCGAGGCGATCTCGCTCGTTTGCGTCGACGAGCGCGTGTTTCTGCGCGACATCGAGCGACTCATCAAGCGCACGATCCCGCAGCAGGTGATCCCGGGCTTCGAGCCCGATCCGAATGCGGTGGCGCAAACGGTGTTCACGCAGCGCGGACGCGCACCGGGACGCTCGCAACCCGGGTCGTCCCAGGGCCAGGCAGCGCGACGCGGGGCGAAGCCCGGGACAGGTGACGGTAAAGCGCACCGCGACGGCGCACGTTCGCGTTCCGGACGCAACACCCGAGCGCGGTCCTGACGACGCCGAAACGGCTGCTGCAACGCGCCGCAACGCGTCAACCGGGTGACGTAATCCATCACCTGTGATCGGCGTTGCGAACGCTGCCGTGCTCGCTTCGTCGCGCGCGACGCCCCTCTGTACACAAGGGTGACGCGCGCTGGTATAACGCCTGCTTCTGCGTGACGCAACCAACGAGCGGTGCATCGGGCACGCTGTGGCCGATGGAAGAAGGATCATGGCAAGAACGGAGCCTGGCAGCGTCACCCGCGTCGCGCTGACGCTGCCCTGGCGGATGGTGCGTTTCCTCTGCCGGCTCATCCGGCGCTTCTTCGTCACCGTCGGCGTGGCGGCCGCGCTCGTTGCGCTCGGCTACATCGAATTCGAATCGATCGTCGAAGCGGTCGACGCGCGTTATGCCGACCGCATCGACGCCTGGCTCGGCATCGACCGCACGACGATCGCCCGGCTGCGCGACCCCGCCTACTTCGCACAGCAGTCGGTCCTCGTCACCGAGGACCTCAAAACGGTCGCGTGCATTTCGTCCCCCGAACATCGCATCGTGATCGAGGATGCGGCAGCGATCCCGCCGCTTTTCGTGAGCGCGATCCTCGCCTCGGAAGACAAGCACTTCTTCACGCACGAGGGCATCGACAAGGCGGCGATCGTGCGCGCGCTGGGCAAGCGCGTGCTGCTGGAGAGCCGGTCGGGCGCCTCGACGCTCACCATGCAGATCGCCAAGCACCTGCGCGGCGGCACCGGGCGCCCGTCGACGGAAATGGAGAAGGTCGGCGACATCGTGATGGCGTTGCGCCTCGAGCGCGCGTTCCCGCGCGGGGAGCTGCTGCGAAGCTACGTCAACATGCCGTACTTCGGGCGCGGGCAATACGGGATCGAGGCGGCGAGCCGCGCCTACTTCGGCAAGTCGGCGAACGAGCTCGCGTTGCACCAGGCGGCGTTCATCGTGTCGCTGATCAACAAGCCGGCGCTGCCCGACCGCGCGTTCGCGACCGACCCGATGCTGCGCACGCGCGAGCAGATCCACGATGCCAACTGGTCGGAAGCCGTGCGCGGGACGATCCGCGTGCTCGACCTGATGCGCGACCAGCACGAGATCTCCGACGTCGAGTACGATCGCGCCGCGAATCTCGTCGAGAAGTCGCTGCGTAAGGAGATCGTCGCGCCGGGGATGGGATGCGGCACGCGCGACCACTTTCTCGAGCGGGTGCGGCTTCTGTACAAGGATCGCTTCCCGATCAACCGCGGGGGCCTCACGATATCGATCACCCGCGACGATGCGCTGCAGGAAGTGCTCGAGAAGGCCGTCGATCTCACGTTGCGCACCTACCTCGGCCGGCATCAGGCAGACACCGACAACGACGAGTTGCGCGCGGGTGCTTTCGCGGTCGACTTCACCGGCGACGTGCTCGCGGAGGTCGGCAACGTCGACTTCCGCAAATTCAAGTACGACGTCATCGCGACCGGCTGGCGCCAGCCCGGATCGACGTTCAAGATCTTCACGTACGGCGGCCTCGTCGAGCGGTTGACGCAGGAAATCCTCGCAACGGCGCCGGCATCCGAGTCACCCGACGATATCGCCGCGCAAGTGCTCGAGCGCTGCACGGTGCTCGACGCGCCGGTCTTCGTTCCGCTCGGCCGCGGACGCGGCGTGAAGAAGATCGAAAATTTCCACTCGCGCTCCGAGCCCGAGTACCGCGGCGACATCAGCTGCCGGATCGCCCTCGGCGAATCGCGCAACGCGGCGGCGATGCGTGCCGGCGCGCGCGCGGGCATCAGGAACGTCATCGATCTCACCTATCGGCTCGGCATGCCGCGTGATCCCAGGCACATGCTGCAGCCGTACCCGACCACCGCGATCGGCGCATCGGAAGTCAATCCGCTGGCGATGGCAACCACGGCCGCGTTCGTCAACGGCGGCTTTCGCGTGACGCCGCGCTTCGCGAACGACGTCTGCCACGATGGCCGCTCGCTCCTCTACAAGGATGAAGGCGGCAAGCCGAAGGCCTGCGACATCAAGGGCGAGCACCACGCGACGCAGGAGCGGCTCATGCACCCGGCGGTGTCCATGGCGATGGTCGAACTGCTGAAGGGGCCGCTCGATATCGGACCGACCGGCACGGCCGCCGACCTGCGTACGGGCGTCATTCCCGGCATGGATCCGCTGAGCGACGCGGTGTGGAAGCTCAAGCCGCAGGAGCGCAAGCAACGGACGCTGTCGTTTCCGCTCGACCAGGCGGGGGAAATCGCCGGAAAGACGGGAACGGCAACGAATGCCGACGGGAAGACCTCCGACGTGTGGCTGATGCTGTTCGTTCCGGGTCCGCCTGACCATCCGGAGAAGGGCGTCGTGCTCGGCTTCTGGATGGGCAAGGATTCGAAGGACCATCCGCTCGGCAGTCGCGGGGCAACCGGCGGCCCGGGATTCGCCGAGTCGGGCGCGCGCAACTGGACGCACTCGGCGGCGACGGTGCTCGCGTTCCTGCAGAAGGAGCGCGGCCTGCTCCGCCCCGGCTACACGTTCCGGCCGATCATACGTGACGAGGTGCTGAAGCAGGCCGACGCGAACAAGGCCGCGCCGGCGCCGGCGATCGTTCCGGTTGCCGCGGTGGGTCCGATGGTGGAAGCGTCGGCCACGAAACCGGCGCCCGACCGCGCGCGTCCGTAGCTCTCAGCATGCATCCGTAGCTCCCGGCGCGTACGGAGCTCTCGGTGCGCGTCCGCAGCACGCAGCATCCGCGTGCGCTGCACGAGCGACTCGCGCACCGAAGCGGCGATTTGCGCCGTCAGGTCAGCTGCTCGTGGCGCACCTTGCACGTGAGGAGCACCTCGTCGCCGTCGCGCTTCCACCAGTTGTTCGCCGAGAAGATCTCGACCTCGTGCATGCCGCGGTAGCCGGCCGCCTCCATCCACGATCGGATGAGCCGAAGATCGATGACGCCGTCGCCCATCATGCCGCGGTCATTGAGCAGGTCGACCGTCGGGACGAGCCAGTCGCAGATGTGATAGGCGTAGAGGCGATCATGCGCACCCGCGCGCTCGATCTGTGCACGCAGATCGGGGTCCCACCACACGTGATAGACGTCGACGGCGATGCCGAGGCCGTCCTTGCCGCTCGGTGCGAGCTCGTCGCAAAGCGCGTTGGCATGCGCCATCGTGTTGACGCAGGCGCGATCGGCGGCGTACATCGGATGCAACGGCTCGATGGCGAGCGGCACGCCGGCGCTGCGCGCATAGTCGAGGAGCGCACCGAGGCCGTCGCGCACCATTTCGCGCGCACCGGCGAGGTCCTTCGAGACGATGACACCGCGCGCGTCTCGCGGGAGGCCGCCGACCACGAGCACGAGGCATTGCGCGCCGAGTGTGGCCGCTTCGTCGACCGCGCGCCGATTGTCGTCGAGCGCGGCGCGGCGTCCCTCGCGATCCGCGGCGGGAAACATGCCGCCACGGCACAGGCCGCTCACGGTGAGCCCCGCATCGCGAATCTGTTGTGCCGTTTGCTTGAGCCCGGCCTTCGCCACCTGGTCGCGCCACGGCGAGATGCCGCGGATTGCGTGCCGCGCGAGGCCGGCAATGATCTCGGGCAGCGTCCATTGCGCACGCAGCGTCGCGGTATTGATCGACAGCAGCGAAGGATCGGGGGAGTTCATTTCGGATGGGGCGCGCGACGCGTCAGCCGTCGACGCCGTGCAGCGCCAGCAGTGTTCGCATCCGCGCGACAGCGAGCACGGGGTCGGACAGAAGGCCTGCATGGTCGGCGAGACGAAAGAGCTCGGCCAGATGCAGGAGGCTGCGCGCGCTCTGCTGCCCGCCGACCATCGTGAAGTGCGACTGGTGGCCATTCAGCCACGCCATGAACACCACGCCGGTCTTGTAGAAACGCGTGGGTGCCGCGAAGATGTGGCGCGACAGCGGTACCGTCGGCGCGAGGATTTCGTGGAATGCGCGGGTGTGTCCCGACGCGAGTTCGGCGAGCGCGGCGGACGCGGCCGGCGCAATGGCATCGAATATTCCGAGCAGCGCATGGCTGTACTGCTCGCCGTCGCCTGCAATCAATGCCGCGTAGTTGAAATCGTCACCCGTGTACATTTTCACGCCGGGCGGCAGTCGCCGGCGCAGATCGATTTCCTTGCCCGCGTCGAGCAGCGACACCTTGATGCCGTCGATCCTCGACGCATTGTCCGCAATCACCGCCGCGCAGACGTCCATCGCGGTCGCATGGCCGGGATCGGCGCCGGCGTCGCGCAGCCCGCTCCAGTAGCCGGCGAGCGCAGGATCGAACATTTCGCCGAGCCAGTGCAGGATGACCGGCTCGCGCACCTGCGCCAGCACCTTGCCGTACACGCGCACGTAATCGTCGGGCGAGCGCGCAAGCCGCGCGAGTGCGCGACTTGCCATCAGGATGATGCGGCCGCCGAGCGCTTCGATCGCCTCGATCTGCTGCTCGTATGCGGCGATCACGTCGTCGAGCGAGCGCGCATCATCAGCGGCAAGCTGGTCGGTTCCCGCACCGCTTGCGACGAGCGCACCCGGCACGTCGCGCGCCGCGTCGAGCGTTCGGCGGATCAGCTCGAGCGACGTCGGCCAATCGAGTCCCATGCCGCGCTGTGCGGTGTCCATCGCCTCGGCGACGCCCATGCCGAGCGACCAGAGGTGACGCCGATAGGCGATCGTCGCGTCCCAGTCGATGGCGACGTCGAGCGACGGGTTCACGGGTGCGAGCGGATCGGAAACGACGTGCGCGGCGGAATAGGCAACACGCGTGAACGGGCGCGCCAGGCGCTGCGCAAACCGGCGCGGCTCGCCCAGCTTGTGCGTAGCCAATCGCCCGTCGGCATCGGGCAGCGCAATCTCGATTCGCGTCCTTGCGGTGTCGTTCATTCAGGCATTCCCCACGCCATCAGGCAATCAGGCCGGCAGCGCCGGCACGTCGACGAAGCGCCGCTCCTTCCACGACTGCAGCGCGAGATCGACGAGCTGGACGCCCTTCGCCCCTTCGCGCAGCGTCCACGGGAACGGCGCGTCGTCGACGACGTGGCGGATGAAGCGCTCCCACTGCACCTTGAAACCGTTGTCGTAGAAGGTCGCGTCGGGCACCTCTTCCCAACCGTCGTGAAAGTCGATGGGCTGCTTGACGTCCGGGTTCCACACCGGCCGCGGCGTATTGACGCGCTGCTGCGTGAGGCAACGCTGCAGGCCGGCGACGGCCGAACCGTGCGTGCCGTCGACCTGGAACGTGACGAGATCGTCGCGGCGCACGCGAACGCACCAGCTGCTGTTGATCGTCGCGATGATGCCGCCGTCGAGCTCGAACGTCGCGTATGACGCATCGTCGGCCGTCGCCTCGTAGGGCTCGCCGTTCTCGTCCCAGCGCTTCGGAATGTGCGTGGCGCCGACGCAGCTGACGCTTTTCACCGCCCCGAACAGGTTGTCGAGGACGTAGCGCCAATGGCACATCATGTCGAGGATGATGCCGCCGCCCTCCTCGGCACGGTAATTCCATGAAGGGCGCTGCGGCGGCTGCAGGTCGCCCTCGAACACCCAGTAGCCGAACTCGCCGCGCACCGACAGCATGCGACCGAAGAAGCCCGCGTCGCGCAGCATGCGCAGCTTCAGCAGGCCGGGGAGGAACAGCTTGTCCTGCACCGCGCCGTTCCTGATGCCCGCGCGCTCGGCGGTGCGCGCGATGTCGAGCGCCTCGGCCAGCGTGACGGCGATCGGCTTTTCGCAATAGACGTGCTTGCCGGCGGCGATCGCGCGCTTCAGCAGCGCCGGCCGCATCTGGGTCGTCGCCGCATCGAAGAACACGCTGTCTTCGCGGTTCGCCAGTGCACGCTCGAGATCGGTGTCGTAGCGCTCGATGCCGTGCGCGTGCGCGAGCGCACGCAGCTTGTCGGCGTTGCGCCCGATCAGGATCGGATCGGGCATCACGCGGTCGCCGTTGCGTAGCGGCACGCCGCCCTGCGCGCGTATCGCGACGATCGAGCGCACCAGGTGCTGGTTCGTGCCCATGCGCCCGGTGACGCCGTTCATGATGATGCCGAGACGTTGCGTTGCCATGTCGGTTGCTCCGTTACATTGACGAGCCGGTCGCTGCCGGCTCGCTTCGTGGCGTCGCGAACGGCCCTGCCGATACGGGCGCGCGCATCGGCGCGAGTGCGTCCCAATCGGGGACCGCGCCGCTGGCGAAACCCGGCCGCGACAGCGAGCGCAGCGCGAGCATGCCGTCGCGAATGGCGAGCCGCACGACGCCGTGCGAGCGCTCGTACAGGCCGCGATGCACATCGAGGAACGACGCCTGCTCGCGCTCGGATGCGCCCGCCATGCCGTCGATGTAGTGATGTCCGTTGCGCTCGATGTGCTCGACGCCCAGCACGCTCGCAAGGGCAAGATCCTGCTGAAGTGCAAGCCCGGCCGGCGTCGTGAGATCCTCGGCCGACAGGAAGTACCGCCGTGCGCCGACGCGATTCCATGCGGCGCACCGCAACGCGTTGACGAGCGACTTGTAGAGGCCCTTGCAACTCTTGCTCGATACGCCGGTGTAGCCGAGCGCTCGCGCACGGGGAAACGCGTCGATCGTCGCGTCGGCCTCGTCGATCAGCAGCGCTGCCGGTGCGAGTGCTTCGACGCCGGCTTCGAACGTGCGCTGGCGCGGCAGCGGCTGCTCGACGAACGCAAGCGAGGTGACGAAACGACCGAGCGCCGGCGCGGCCTTCAACTCGTCGAGCAGTTCGTGCAGCGCTTCGACACTCTCGTACTGCTCGTTGCCGTCGAGCGTGACACCGTAATGCGGCAGGCGCTCGAGCACGCGCGCGATGTCAGCGATACGCGCGGCATCGGTGTGCGCGTCGCCCGCGAGCTTGATCTTGAACCAGTGCACGCCATAGCGTGCGATGACCTCTTCCAGCGATTCGGGCAGCCCGTCGCCCACCATGGCGGGATGACCGCGAAGCACGTCGGCGAGGCCGATGGTGTGCCGCACGGCGATCGATTCGCGCGGACGCAGCGCGCGCACGAACGCATCGCCTTCCGCGTCGTTCACGTCGGTTGCGAGTTCGGCCGGAGCGAAGCCGACCGCGTTGCCCTGTACCGCGGCGAAGAACGAAATGCCGAGCGCATTGCACAGCGCGTCGAGCACTGCCTTGTCGATTTCCGCCGCACCGAACGCCGCAGCGAGCGCCGGCAAGTCGCGCCGGTAGCCCGCGGCCTGACATTCGGCCATGTGCGCCGCGCAATGAGCGAATGCGCTGCGCGGCGCACGATCGGACAGGTAGGCCGCGCGGGCGATCGCGAGCGACGTGCGCAGCTCGTCGATGTTGTCGTCGTTCGAGAGCTGCGGGCGCTTGTCGAACCACTTCGGCACCATGAGCTCGGCGCTTGCGCCCTGCGCCGAGCGGCCGTCTTCGGTGACGATCCGCACCCGCACGAATGCCTGCACCCCTTGGGATACCGTGGCGGCACCGAACCGAAATGGCAGCCGGTAGTGCAGCGGCCGCTCGAAGCAGTCGATTTCGGCGATGCGGAAAACCGGGGCGTCGGAAGACATGTCGCGTGTCACTCGGCTTCCCGGCGCGTTACGCGTCCAGCGTGCCCTGTGCGTAGAAGTGGCGGCGGATGGTTTGCGTCAGCTCGCCGAAATCGGGCTGGCTCATCACGCGCAGCGACCGCGGCCGCGGCAGCTTCACGTCGTAGATCGCGGCGATGGTTCCCGGCCGCTCGGACATGACGAGCACGCGATCGGCGAGGAATACCGCTTCGGGGATGCTGTGCGTGATGAACATCACCGTTTTCTTCGTCTCGAACCAGATCCGCTGCAGCTCGACGTTCATCTTCTCGCGCGTCATTGCGTCGAGCGCACCGAACGGCTCGTCCATCAGCAGCACCGCCGGGTCGTGCACGAGCGCGCGGCAGATCGACGCGCGCTGCTGCATGCCACCCGAGAGCTGCCACGGAAGCTTGCGCTCGAAGCCGTCGAGGCCGACGAGCTTCAGCAGCGCCTTCGCTTTCGGCAGGTACGTCGCCTTGTCGAGGTGGCGCATCTCGATCTGCAGCATCACGTTGTCGAGCACGGTGCGCCATGCGAGAAGCACCGCGCTCTGGAACACGATGCCGACGTTGTCCGGCGGGCCGTCGACGCGCTCGCCGCCGACGCGGATCTCGCCCGACGACACCGGCAACAGACCCGCGACCATCTTGAGCAGCGTCGACTTGCCGCAGCCCGACGGTCCGACGATAGCGAGAAACTCGCCATCGTCGATTGCGAACGTGAGCGGGCGCAGCGACTCAACCGGACCATCGGCGGTGACGTACGTCTTCGCAACGCGATCGATCTCGATCAGCGGACGCCCGGCAGCACCGCGGGCGTCGACCGTCTGCGCAGCGGAGTCGTCGGCAACCCGCATCGGCACGCTCGTCCGTTCCCCGATCAGGGCAGGTACGCGTTCGTGTAGTAGTCCTCGGGCTTGCCCGCCTCGGATTTGTCGACGCCGCCGTACTGCGTGAGAAGGGCGAGCGTTTCGGCCATGTTCTTCGGACCCACGCGCAGCGGCCGGTCGTTGGGATTGTCCGGGCCCTTGTAGAGCCGCGCGGTTTCCTTCATGCCGACGATCGCGGTGTCGCGCACCCCCGACTTCGGCTTCGCCTTCAGCATCGCATCGACGGCGGCCTCGGGATTCTTGGCGGCCTCCTCCAGCGAGCGCGTGGCCGCGCGAAGGAAGCGCCTGACGAGATCCTCGTGCGCCTTGACGTAATCCTTTTGCGCGATGATGCCCGAGCTCACCATGTTGACGCCGTAATCGGCAAAGCGGATCGGATACACCGGCTTGTGCGTGGCATCCTGCAGCTTGATCGCCTGGTCCATCACGTAGCCAAGCAGCAGGTCGGCCTGTCCGTTGATCACCGCGTTTAGCTTGGTCTGCGCGTCGCCGGCGACCGTCTTGAAGTCGCTTTGCTTGAGGCCGGTCTTCTGCAGGAACAACGGCCAGATCTGCGACATCGAGTCGCCCGGCGTAACGGCAACCGTCTTCCCCTTGATGTCCTCGGGCTTGCGGATGTTCCGGTCGGCGAATCCCATCACCGACATCGGCGACGTCTGCAGCGCAACGCCGACGGCGATCACCGGCGCGCCCTTCGACGCCGCCTTCATCATGGTTGGCACGTCGGCATAGCCGAACGCCGCGGTGCCGGCCGCGACGGCCTGCACGGTGACGCCCGAGCCGCGGCCCTCCTGGATGTCGAGGTCGATGCCTTCCTGGTCGAAATAGCCGCGCTCCTTGCCGAGGTAGAACGGCGCGTGCTCGCTGTACGTGTACCAGTTGAGCAGCAGCACCGCCTTTTCCTTCGTCTGCGCGACGGCGGTGCCGGACGCCAGCGCGAACGCGGCGACGATGAGCGGCAGGATTTGCTTCAACATGTATCTCCTCCTTGTTCGAACGACATTGCGAAGCCGCTGCCGTGGTTCAGGCAGTGGCGCTGAATTCGTTGCGCTGCGACGCGTGCCACGGGATCATGAAGCGCTCGACGAGATCGACCGCCGCGAACAGCAATACGCCAATGAGCGACAGGATGGTGAGCGCCGCGAACATCAGCGGCAGGTCGAAATTGCCGTTGGCGATCTGCAGCACGTAGCCGATGCCCGAGTTCGAGCCGACGAACTCGCCGACGACCGCGCCCACCACCGCCAGCGTCACCGAAACCTTGAGCCCGGCGAAGACCGACGGCAGCGCCTGCGGCAGGCTGATGCGCCGGAAGATCTGCAGCTTGCTTGCCTTCATCGAGCGCGCGAGATCGATCATGTCGCGGTCCACCGACTTGAAGCCGACGACGGTCGACACGACGATCGGAAAGAAGCCGAGCATGAACGCCGCAATCACCTTCGGAATGATGCCGAAGCCGAACCACACGACGAACAGCGGTGCAATGGCGACCTTGGGCACGCTTTGCGAAAAGACGAGGAGCGGGTAGACGAAGCTTTCGACGGTGCGCGAATAGGCGATCAACAATGCCATCGGGATGCCGAAGGCAATCGACAGCGCAAACCCGCCGAGGGTGGCATAGGTCGTGAACGACGCCTGCTGGATGAGCTCGGGCCATTGCTTCACCAATTGCTTCACGACCGCGAGCGGCGCCGGAATCAGGTACGGCGGGATGCGGAACACGACGATCGCCAGCTGCCACAGCACGATCAGCAGCGCGATGAGAATGACGGGCCGCGCCCACGACGAGTAAAGCACGCGGCGCCACATCGAGGTTTGCATGGTTTCTCCGCGGGGCACCGGAGGTGCGGGAAGGCCGTCGAGCGGACGCGCGGGGCGCGACATCAAGTAACCAGCCGGTTAATTATCGGCGCCGGGCGCGCCGCGTGTCAAATGTCGCGCCACGACAGTCGTCAGGCCGATCGCAGGTAGCCGAGCACCACATCGATCATGTGCTGCAGCCGCTCCTTTCTTGCCTGCGGCGTTGCCAGGTTGCGGCCGAACACGGCCGACAGCGTCTGGTTGTTCGACAGGTAGAAATACGAAAGTGCCGCGATGGTCACGTACAACTGCAGCGCATCGACCTCGCGGCAAAACACCCCGCTCCGGCGCCCGCGCTCGAGCACCTCGCCGAGCGTTTCGATCAGCGGCGAATTCATTTCACGCACATTCGGTGACTTGCGAACGTGGCGCGCGCCGTGCAGGTTCTCGCTGTTGAGCAACGTCAGGAATTCAGGGTGACGCAGGTAGTAATCCCACGTGAACTCGACGAGACGCCGCACGCTTTCGACCGGATCCACGTCGAGCAGCGACAGCGCCTTTTCGGCCCGGCGGATGCGCGCGTAACAGTCCTCGAGCACCGCGACGAACAGCGCTTCCTTGCTGCCGTAATAGTAGTAGAGCATGCGCTTGTTCGTGCGCGCGCCGGCGGCGATCCGATCGACGCGCGCGCCGCCGAGTCCGTGGCGCGCGAATTCGCGCGTCGCCGCCGTCAGGATGGCGGACTGCGTGCGCTCGCTGTCGCGCGTGCCCTGCCGGCGAACGCGCGACCGTGCAGATTTGCTGTCCGTGACCGCATCCATCGCGGCATGTTAACCAGAGGGTTAACGCTTTTCCAGCCAGGCGTACCGCTCGATTAGAAGCGCGATCGCGACCCGCGAGCGGCGCTACCGGCGCTTGAAGTACTGCACTTCGCGCTCGTGCTTCTCCGCGGCCTCGCGGGTGGGAAACGTGCCGAGATTGCGGCGTTTGCCGGTGCGCGGGTCGATCTTGCGCGAATAGAGGCGATATTCGCCCGTACGAAGCTTGCGGATCATGACGGAGCTCGCGGGGTGCTGGAGCCTGGGAAGGAGAGTATAGGTCGGCCAGGATCCGGTGCCTGCGTCGCCGTGCGGCTTTACCATCCAGTTGGATGGTGCTAGGATGGTGTTGACATGCACAGCGGCTCGACACGGGCGATTTCAAAGTGAAGGTTGCCGACACCGAGAAGATCACGATCAACCTGGGGTGCGTGGACCTCGGCCAGATCGATCTGCTCGTACAGGAGGGGTTCTATTCGAACCGAACGGATCTCATCCGGACGGCGATTCGCAACCAGATCGCCGTGCACGCCGATGTGCTGCGGCAGACTGTCGCGCGGCGCACGCTCGTGCTTGGTCTGCTCGATTACTCCAGGGGCGACCTGGAAGCCGTTCGCAAGTCAGGCAGGAAGCTGCGCATCCACGCGCTCGGACTCGTGCGCATTGCCGATGACGTGTCGCCGACCCTCGCGCGGGACACCATCGAATCGTTGACCGTGCTGGGTGCACTGCACGCCAGCGCCGCGGTCAAGGCCGCCTTGAACGATCGACTTCACTGAAGGACTGGAACCGCCACAATGGTTTTCGACATGAACGGTACGATGGATGAAGCAATGCAACTGATGCGCACGGGCGACCTGACCGGCGCCACGCGCGCGATCCAGCGCCGGTTGTCCGCACCTTCCGCTCCGCCTGCCGCGACGCATGCACCTGCGGCCGCGAGCGGGATCATCATCGAGGGGACGTGGCGCGAGGTCGACGACCCGCCGCGTGCGGACGCGCCCTCATCGGGGCAAAAGGGACCCGAGCGACGCTTCCGCGGCGAGCACGAGGGCGAATTCCGCGAGCACCGCTTCACCGGTGACGCGGGTGAGCTGCGGTACAAGCTGTTCGTTCCGCGCGGCCTCGCCGATCCGGCTCCGCCCCTTATCGTCATGCTGCACGGTTGTACGCAATCGCCCGACGATTTTGCGCGGGGCACGCGGATGAATGCGCTCGCGCAGGAGCATGGCTATGTCGTCGCTTACCCGGCCCAATCGAAGCGCCGGAATGCGACCCAATGCTGGAACTGGTTTCGCGGCGACGATCAGCACCGCGGTCGTGGAGAACCGGCGCTGATCAGCGGGCTCGCGCGCCACCTGGTGAACACGCACGGGCTCGACGCGCGTCGCGTCTACGTGGCGGGGCTCTCGGCCGGAGGGGCGATGGCGGCGGTGCTCGCGGACACCTATCCCGACGTTTACGCCGCCATCGGGGTGCATTCCGGACTGCCGGTCGGTGCGGCGCACGATCTCGCCTCTGCATTCGCCGTCATGACGCGGAGGGCTGCGCAAAGCGGCGATCGCGATTCGCGCCCCGGCGGACGCTCAGTACCGGCCATCGTCTTTCACGGCGATCGCGACACCACGGTCGATGCGTGCAATGCTGCGGCGGTGGTGTCGCAATGCGCGGGCAGCGATGGCTTCGCATCGCCCGCGGACGCGCAGATGCATGAGACCCGCGAGCGCGGCACCGCGGCTGGTGGACGTCCATACACGCGAACGGTCTACCGAAGCTCGGCCGGCGCCCTGCTGGCCGAGCAATGGCTCGTGCACGGCGGGGGCCATGCGTGGTTCGGTGGCGACGCGAGCGGCTCGTACACCGATCCGTCGGGTCCCGACGCATCGGAACAGATGCTGCGCTTTTTCTCGGAATGCGCGCGCGGCGCACCGAATTGACAGAACGCGATTCAGGTTCGATGCCGCCGATCACGGCAGGCCGTGCACATGCTGCCCGAGCATTTCCGGCGTCACGAGCGTGACGCCCCGCTCGGTAACGTGGAAGCGCTGGCGATCCGCTTCGGCGTCCACGCCGACCTGCAGGCCGGCGGGCAGCGTGCAGTACCGGTCGATGATGCAATTCCTGAGAACGACGTGCCGGTGCACCTCCACATCGGGAAGGATCACCGAGTCCTGGATGTCGGAGTAGCTGTGCACGCGCACGTTGGAAAACAGCAGCGAGCGGCGTACCGCGGAGCCGCTGATGACGCAACCCCCGGAGACGAGCGAATCGAAGGCCGAGCCCCGCCGCTCTTCGTTCTCGAAAACGAATTTCGCCGGCGGCAGCTGCTCCTGGTACGTCCAGATGGGCCAGTCGTCGTCGTAGAGATTGAGGTCCGGCGTCACGTGTGTGAGGTCGAGATTGCCCTCCCAGTACGCGTCGATCGTCCCCACGTCCCGCCAGTACGGCCGGTCGCCGACCATGTTCACGCAGGACGAAGCGAAGCGGTGCGCGAACACGCGCCTTCCGTCGGCGATGAGCGCCGGAATCATGTCCCTGCCGAAATCGTGACTCGAATCGGTGCGCCGCGCATCGCGTATCAGCTCGTTGAACAGGAACGACGCATTGAAGACGTAGATGCCCATGCTCGCTAGCGCAACACCGGGCTGGCCGGGTGCTGCGCGCGGATGTGCGGGCTTTTCGTCGAAGCCCACCACGCGCGATTCGTCGTCGAGATCCATCACGCCGTACTGCGTCGCCAGCGCGATCGGAACCTCCACGCATCCGACGGACGCATCGGCCGCGCGCTCGACGTGTTCTGCCAGCAGTCGCGCGTAGTCCATCTTGTAGATGTGGTCGCCCGCGAGGACGAGCACGAATTCCGGCGCATGGCGGCGCAGGATGTCGACGTTCTGGTACACCGCGTCCGCCGTGCCCTTGTACCAGTCACCCGTCAGGCGCTGCTGCGCCGGCAGCAGCTCGACGAATTCGCGAAAGCGCCCGTCGAGAAAGCTCCATCCGCGCTGGACATGGCGGATCAGGCTCTGCGCCTTGTACTGCGTGCAGATGCCGATGCGGCGGACGCCGGAGTTCACGCAGTTCGACAGCGAAAAGTCGATGATGCGGAACTTGCCGCCGAACGGCACGGCCGGCTTTGCGCGCCAGTCGGTCAGCGGTCCGAGACGCGTGCCGCGGCCGCCGGCGAGCACGATGGCGAGCGTATCGCGCGCGAGCTGTGAAAGATAAGCACCTTGCGGATCGCGTTTGGCAGGCCCGTAACCGAATTGCACGCCGTCAGTGTCTGCCATCACCGTCCTTCACTCGTCCGTCACGCCGCCGGTGCTGCTATAGTCGGTGCGCGCGTGCGTGCCGTGCCAGACCGCGCTCACCTGCCGTGATCGAACGGGCCGATGCCCCCGCTTCGCATCCTCTACGCCACGTCCGAATACGCGCCGCTCGTCAAGACGGGCGGCCTCGCCGACGTCGCTGGCGCACTGCCCGCCGCGCTGCGTCGCCTCGGCCTCGACGTGCGCGTATTGCTGCCCGGTTACCAAGCCGTGATCGACGCGCTCGGGCGGCCGGCAAGCGCCGCGCGCGTGCATAGCATAGCCCGACTTCCCGCTGCCGATCTGCTCGAGGTCCGATTGCCTGGCGACGTGCCGGCGTGGGTGATCGATTGTCCCGCGCTCTACCAGCGCGAAGGCGGGCCCTATCTCGACGCCGCGGGCGTCGATTGGGACGACAATCCGCTGCGCTTCGGGCTGCTGTCGCGTATTGCGGCGCTGCTCGGCACGACGCAAAGCGGCGTGCATTGGCAAGCGCAACTCGTCCACGCCAACGACTGGCAGGCCGCGCTCGCGCCCGCCTACGGCGCGCTGCTTCACGCTCGCGCCACGCCCAGTGTGGTCACGATCCACAACCTCGCGTACCAGGGCGTCTTCGAGCCGCACTGGGTGACGGATCTCGGCCTGCCGGCGGAAAGCTTTCGCGTGGACGGCGTCGAGTACTACGGCCGCTTCTCGTTCCTGAAGGCGGGACTGTATTTCGCAAACGCCATCACGACGGTGAGCCCGACGTACGCGGCCGAAATTCAGCGGGCACCGGCGGGAATGGGGCTCGAGGGCCTGCTCGCCGGACGCCGCGACGTCCTGACCGGCATCCTGAACGGCATCGACACCACGGTGTGGGACCCGCGAAACGATCCCTTGATCCCGTTGCGCTACGAGGCCGCGCGGCTGCACCGCAAGGCCGCCAACCGGCGCGCATTGCAGATGCGCTTCCATCTCGAGCCGCGCGCGGACACCTTGCTGCTGGGCACCGTGTCCCGGCTCACCGACCAGAAAGGCATCGACCTCCTGCTCGATGCCGCCAATGCCATCGTTCGCTTGCCCGCGCAGCTCGTGATCGTCGGCGCCGGCGACAAGGCACTGGAAGCGCGGCTGCGCACGCTTGCCGACGCGCACCCCGGCAAGGCTGGCGGATTCGTCGGGTTCGACGAAGCGCTCGCACACCTCGTCGAAGCGGGTGCCGACGCCTTCGTGATGCCGTCGCGCTTCGAACCCTGCGGCATGAACCAGATGTACAGCCAGCGTTACGGGACGCCGCCGATCGTGCACGCGACGGGCGGGCTCGTCGACTCGGTCGTCGATTGCACACCCGACACGATGACGAACGGCACGGCCACGGGCTTCAAGTTCGACGCGCCCGTTGTTTCATCGCTGCTCGGCGCAATCGAACGCTCCGGCGCGGCTTTCCGTCACCGCGCTACGTGGGAGGCGCTGCAGCGAAACGGCATGGCGCGCGACTTCGGATGGGATCGCGCGGCGGAGGAATATGCGGCGCTTTACGCCGCCACGCGAGCCGGATTCGATCGCCGTCGCGAATGAGCCCGCGCCCTCGCGCGAGCCCGGCTCACGCGTCGACAAGCACCTCGAAGCCCCCGTAGATCAGCCGCTTGCCGTCGAACGGCATTGGATTCTTGTCCGGTTGCATCCTCGGATCGGCCATGACTTTCTTCATGCCCTCGTCGCGCACCTGCCGCGAAGGCCACGTGATCCAGGAGAAGACGACCGTCTCGTCGTCCTTGCACTGGACGGCCATCGGAAACGACGTCACCTTTCCTTGCGGGACGTCGTCGCCCCAGCATTCGACGAGACGCTGCGCGCCGTGCTGCTTGAACGTGGCGGCGGCCTGCTCGGCGAATTTCCTGTACGCCTCACGATTGGCCGTGGGAACAGCAACGACGAATCCATCGACATACGCCATGATCGACTCTCCTTTCATTGCGGTGAGGGGTTGAATCGTGTGCTTCACCTGGTAGTCGAACGGAATCGCCCGCCATCGACATCGGCGTATTTTTTTCTTCGCGCGCCGATCCGGCGATCATTTGAATTGCGCCAGGTCGGGGTCGTCGTTCGGCTGCTGCGGCAGCCCCGTGATGCCCGGCAGCGCCGACAGCCGCGGTACGCCGACCTTGACGCGCACCTTCCCCGCGGCATCCTTCCAGACCAGCACCGGTGTGCCGGGTGCAATCGTTTGCATGAGGCGCGTGTTCGCCTGCAGTTGCGCCGCCATGGCCGGAGAAACGGTGACCGCTGGCTCGATGCCGCCGTCGTACTTCGACGCGTCGTAGCGAAGCTCGTTCATTCGCAGCGCGGCCGCGCGGTCGGGCGCCTGCATGATGGCCGCGGCACGCCCGACGGAGCTCGGCTGCTGATACGCGACCGGCACCCAGCGCACCTGCAGGCCGGCCGTCTCGTACGGCTGCAGTGCTTTCCACGTCAGGTGGCAGTAGAGGCAGTTCGCGTCGAAGAAGACATACAGAACGTGAGCCGACTGCGCCGGGCCTTCGCGAACGACGTCCGTCTTCTCGAGCTGAGTGAGTACGTCCGCGTGGCGCGGTGCCGGCCCGGCGTGGTCGGCGGTTGCTCCGGCGGCGTGACCGACAGAAAAAATGGCCAGGACAACGAAGAGCATCCGAAGTGAGTGGTTCATCTGTGTTCCCGCAGCGATACAGGTCACCGATATTGTCGCGCTTCTCGCACTTGCCGTGCGCGCGCCGGAGGTTCATCCTGATGCAGTAGGTCGCGCGCCCTCATTGGTCCCGGAGGAGGTTTGCCATGCCCGACATGCTGCGTCCCGATCCCACGTTCTATCCGTCCCCGCGCCTTGCGATGGAGGCCCCCGACGAGCAGTACGCGTACGTCGCGCTGTTGCGACCGGACAAGCGCGCGCCCGATGCTGTGGCGGTGGTCGACACCAAACCGGGTTCGACCACGTACGGCAAGACCGTGCACACCGTCGAGCTGACGAACATCGGCGATGAGTTGCATCACTTCGGATGGAACGCGTGCAGCTCGATGTTGTGTCCGATGAACGGGCATCCGTTCACCGAGCGGCGCTACCTGATCGTGCCCGGGATGCGCTCGTCGCGTCTGTACATCATCGATACGAAGCCGGGTGCCACACAGGCGAAGATCGTCAAGGTGATCGAGCCGGAGGAGCTCGTCAGGAAGACCGGCTACTCCCGTCCACATACGGTGCACTGCGGCCCCGAAGGCGTGTACATCAGCACGCTGGGCGCGAAGGGCGCCGACGGCACCGACGGCGTGCCGGGCATCTTCCTGCTCGACTGCGACAACTTCGAGATCCTCGGGCGCTGGGAGATGGAGCGCGGCGACCAGCGTTTGAGCTACGACTTCTGGTGGAACATCCCGCACGATTACATGGTCTCGAGCGAGTGGGGCCTGCCACCGCAGTTCGAGAACGGCCTGGTCGGCGAGGATCTGATGGGCAATCGGTACGGGCACCGTTTGCACTTCTGGGATCTGCGCGCACGGCGGCACGCGCAGACCATCGATCTTGGCGCAAACCACCAGATGGCGCTCGAGGTGCGGCCCGCCCACGAGCCGACGAAGGACTACGGCTTCCTCGGCGTCGTCGTCGACACGACGAACCTGGAGGGCTCGATCTGGACCTGGTGGCGCGAGAACGGGCAGTTCAAGGCGAAGAAGACGGCCGTCGTGCCGCCGCAACCCGCCGATCCGGCGAAGCTTCCCGGACTGCTCAAGCCGTTCAACGCGGTGCCGCCGCTGATCAGCGACATCGATCTGTCGCTCGACGACCGCTATCTGTACGTCGCGTGCTGGGGAACCGGCGAGCTTCGCCAGTACGACGTGTCCGATCCGATGCAACCGAGGCTGTCGGGTTCGGTGAAGGTCGGCGGCGTCGTCGACCACGTCGCGCATCCGGGCGGGAAGGCATTCGGCGGCGGTCCGCAGATGGTCGAGATCAGTCGCGACGGCGAGCGCGTGTACTTCACCAACTCGCTGTACAGCAGCTGGGACGACCAGTTCTACCCGGACGGCGTGCCGGGGGCGATGGTGATGGCGAGGGCGAAGCCCGGCGGCGGCATCGAGCTCGAGCGCGAATTCTGCGTCGAGTTCGCGGCCGGATATCGCGCGCACCAGGTGCGGCTGGAAGGCGGCGACTGCTCGACCGATTCGTACTGCTTCCCATCGGCGTGACGGGAAGCCGTGCAAGGGCTCGCGCAGAGCCTCGCCCAGCATCCCTGGGCATGGGGCGCAATCGTCGCGCTTGGTGCCTACCACGGCCTGAATCCGGGGATGGGCTGGCTCTTCGCCGTTTCCAACGGCATGCAGGCGCGACGTGCGGAGGGCGTATTGCGCGCTCTCCCGCCGCTTGCGTTGGGTCACTTCGTGGCGATGCTCGCGGCGCTGCTGCCGTTCACGCTGTTCATGCTGTATTTCGAACGCGTCGGCGCAATCCGCGCAGCAGCGGGCGGGCTGCTCGTGATCTTCGGCGTCTATAAACTGCTCTCCCGCCGCCATCCTCGCTTTCTGGCCCGCATCGGGCCGTCGCACCTGGTCCTGTGGTCGTTCTTCATCGCGACCGCGCATGGTGCGGGACTGATGCTCGTTCCGGTGGTCCTTGGTCTTTGCACCGATGCATCCCATGTTCAGCGCGGACACCAGGCGCTGCTCGAGCTTGCCAGCGGCAGCCTCGGCATGACGCTCGCCGCCGTGAGCGTGCACACGATCGCGATGCTGTTGACCGGCGGGACGGTCGCGTGGGTCGTTTACCGGTATGTCGGTCTGCGCCTGCTGCGCAGTGCCTGGGTGAATGTCGACCTGCTGTGGGCCGCGTTGCTCGTCGCCGCCGGCGGCATCGCGCTCGCGGTAGCCCTGTGAGTTAGCCGGCGTCCATCCATGTCCGCGAGCAACGCCGAAACCATTCACGTCGATGGACGTGAGGTCATCGTCACCAACCCCGGCAAGATTCTTTTTGCGCAAGCCGGGCATACGAAGCTCGACGTCGTTCGCTACTATCTCAGTGTCGCCGACGGCGCGCTGCGCGGTTCCGGTGACCGGCCCAACGTGCTGGTTCGCTATCCCGACGGGATCGACGGCGAGTTCTTCTTCCAGAAGCGAGCGCCGAAGGATCGGCCGCCGTGGGTCGACACCGTGACCATCAGCTTTCCGTCGGGGCGCACCGCCGAGGAAATCGTGCCGCGTCACGCCGCGGATCTCGCATGGATGGCGAACCTCGGCTGCCTCGAGCTGCACCCGCATCCCGTCCGGGCCAGTGATCTCGAACACCCCGATGAGCTCCGCATCGATCTCGACCCCGTCGCCGACGTGCCGTGGTCGCAGGTACGCGAGGTGGCGCGGACCGTGCAAAGCGTCCTCGAACGCCACGCGCTGCACGGCTTTCTGAAGACGTCCGGGAAGCGCGGGCTGCATGTGCTTCTGCGCATCGAACAGCGCTGGAACTACAGCCAGGTGCGTCGCGCCGCACTGGCGCTCGCGCGCGACGTCGAGCAGCGCGTGCCGGCGCTCGCGACGACCAAATGGTGGAAGGAGGAGCGGCACGGCGTGTTCATCGATTACAACCAGAACGCGAAGGATCGCACCGTGGCCGGCGCGTACTCGGTCCGGCCGACGCCCGATGCGCGCGTGTCGGCGCCGCTCGACTGGAGCGAGCTCGACACGGTGGACCCCGCGGAGTTCACGCTTCGCACGATGCCGATCCGTTTCGCGAGCATCGGCGATCGTCACGAAGCGATCGACGCACACGCCTACTCGCTCGACAGCCTGCTCGAGCTTTCCGCGCAGCACGAGCGCGACGGGCACGGCGACGCGCCGTGGCCGCCGCAATATGCGAAGGCGCCCGGTGAACCTCCACGTGTTCAGCCGTCGCGCGCGCGGGCGGGCAGCGCCACGAACGCGACGAATGCCGGCAACGCGCGTGGCACTACGAAGCGGCCGCGCCGAAAACCTTCCTGAGCTCGTAAGGCGTCGTCGTCTCGAGCTGGTCGTAGCGGCATGCCTGCGGCGGCTTGTCGGGGCGCCAGCGAACGAAGTGCGTCGCATGGCGAAACCGGTCGCCCTGCAAATGATCGTATTTCACCTCGCACACGCGCTCGACGCGCACCGGCTCCCACGACAGGTCCTTGCCGGCAGACCAGCGGCTTTGCCCGCCCGGCATGCGGGTGGTCGCATGCGCCTGCTCGTTCGCCCAGTCGCGCCACGGATGCGCGACGAGTGCGTCGCTGCGCAGCGGCTCGAGGATATCCAGCAGACTGCGCCGCACCGCCATCGTGAACGCCGACGTGACGCCGACGTGATGCAGCACACCGCGCTCGTCGTACAGTCCGAGCAGCAGCGAACCGACGGCGTCGTGCGTGTCCTTGTACCACCGGAAACCAGCCACGACACAATCGGCGGTGCGGGCGTGCTTCACCTTGAACATCGCACGCTTGCCGGGCAGATACGGGGTGTCGAGCGGTTTCACGATGACGCCGTCGAGGCCGGCGCCTTCGAACTGCTGCAGCCAGTCGTGGGCGAGCTTCGGCTCCCGCGTCGTCGGCGTCAGATGCAGCGGAGGTTCCGCATGCGCAAGCAGCGCTTCGAGCATCGCGCGCCGATCGCGCTGCGTGGCCGTCATCACGCTGCGCCCGTCGACCGCCAGCACATCGAAAGCGACGAACGACGCGGGGGAGGATTTCGCGAGCTTCGCAATTCTCGATGCGGCCGGATGCAGGCGCAGCTGCAATGCGTCGAAATCAAGACCATGCGGCGTGGCGATCACGATTTCGCCGTCGACGACGCAGCCGCCCGGCAGGAGCCTGAGCAGTGCGTCGTGCAACTCGGGGAAGTAGCGATCCAGCGGCTTCAAGTCGCGGCTCTGGATGAACACGTCGTCGTCGCTTCTGAAGACGATGGCGCGAAATCCGTCCCATTTGGGCTCGAACAGGAATTCGCCGTCTGCAGGCAGCTGCTCGGCCACCTGGGCCAGCATCGGCTCTATCGGCGGTGCGATCGGAAATGACATGGCCCGTGGCGAGGGTTCGGTCGCGAGTAGCGGACACGCCATTCTGCTCCAGCCGCAACGCGCGCCGGCCGAACCGGGCGCGGCGCGGTTTGACAGCCGCACGCTGCTCGCGAATCATTGCCGGTCGCCGGCTGCCATCCCGGCCAGCCAGGCACCGCTTCCCAACGGAGAATCATTCATGTCGAACGTCTTCGGCCGCGCCCTCCTCGCGCTGCTGCTCGGTTCATGCACCGCCATCGCGGCAGCCGCGGTTGCCGTTCCGGCACCCGGAACAAGCCCGCGCATCGATTCGATCAGGAAGGCCGGTGTGCTGCGCGTCGGCGTGCTCGCGAATGCACCGTGGCTCGTCGAGAACACGAGCGGACAGGGTGAGGCGTGGAGCGGGCCCGCGTGGCTCCTCGCCAACGAATACGCGAAGCGCCTGGGCGTGAAGCTGCAGGCGATACCGGTAAGCCACGAGACGAAGGTTCCCGTCCTCGCGTCCAACCAGGTCGACATCTCGGTGACGCCGCTCGCCGAGACACCCGAGCGGCTCAAGGTCGTCGACTTCGTCATCTACTCGACCACGAGTGTCTGCATGTACGGCCTCGCATCGAATCCGAAATTCGCGAACGCGAAATCGGTCGACGAGCTCAACCGGCCCGGCATCACGATCGCCTATTACACCGGGGGCGGCGAAGAGGGGTGGGTGAAGGAACGCTTCCCGAAGGCAACACTGCGCGGCGTCGCCGGGTCGGGGATCTCGCCGGTCGAGGAAGTGATGGCGAAGCGCGCCGATGCGGTGCCGATCAATCGCGTGCCGTGGGTGGCGATGGGTCGCAAGCTCACGCAGCTCGCCGTGCTGCCGAAGGAGAACAACTGCCAGGACAGCAAGGAAAAGGCGGCGCCGGTCGGCATGGCAATCGACAAGAACCAGGACGCGTTCCTGCAGTGGGCGCGCGCGGTGGAGAAGGAGATCGAGCCGCAGCTGCGCAAGGACGAAATGCGCGTCGTCGAAACGATGAAGTAGGCGGCGGCGCGTCGCGAAACGCGTTGCTTCCACGACCCGCACTCGCGCCTTCGACCGCGTGCACCTCGACTACAGCGTCATCACCGCCAACTGGCGCTTCCTGGCCGACGGCGTGGGAATCACCGTGCTGCTCGCACTCGCGTCGGGCGCGGCAAGCCTCATCGCGGGCTTCGTCCTCGCGCTGCTGCGCTTGCGCGGTCCGCGCTGGTTGCGTCCGGCGATCGTGTTCTACATCGACTCGATGCGCTCGATTCCGGTGCTCGTCGTGCTCGTGTGGACGTTTTTTGCGCTGCCGATCGTTGCCGGCGTGACGATGTCGCCGTTCACCGCCGGCCTGATCGGGCTGACGGTGCATCTTGCCGCGTATGCGGCCGAAATCGTGCGCGCCGGCATCGAATCGGTGCGTCCCGGCCAGACGCGCGCAGCGCTCGCCCTCGGCATGTCGCATCCGCAGATCCTGCGCCGCGTCGTGCTGCCGCAAGCGCTCGTGCGCATGCTTCCCGCGTTCGGGTCGTTGCTGTCGGTCACCATCAAGGACACCGCGATCGCCTCGGTCATCGCGGTGCCGGAGCTGATGCGCCGCGCCGAGACGGTCGCCGGACAAAGCTTCCAGCCGATCGAGGTGTACACGTTCGCGATGCTCGTTTACTTCGTGCTGCTTTATCCGGTGACGCGCGGCGTCGATCGTTTCTACCGGCGCGTCGCGCATCTCGGGCGCTCCTGAGGATGGGCTCGGCAAGCGCATGCGTCCTATCACGGCGCGCTGCACGTCGCGACGAATGACGCTCGACTGGTCGGTCGTCTGGCAGTACCGCGCGGCGCTGGCCGAGGGCACCGCCACGACGTTCCTGCTGACCATTGCGACGATGGCCATCGCCCTTCCGTGCGGCATCGTCGTCGCCGGGCTGCGTCTCTATGGCGCAGCACCGCTGCGTGCGCTTGCAACAGGCTACGTCGAGCTGTTTCGCAATCTGCCGCTGATTCTCGTCGTGTACTGGGCGTTCTACGTGCTGCCCATCCTGACCGGCCTCGGCTTGTCGGCGCTCGCGACGGGACTCGCCGCGCTGTCCCTCAACGTGACCGCGTACAACGCGGAGACGTTCCGGGCCGGCATCAATTCGATCCGGCGTGGCCAGGTGGAAGCCGCCCTCGCCCTCGGGATGACGCGCACGCAGGCGCTGCGCCGCATCGTGCTGCCGCAGGCGCTGCGACGCGTGCTGCCGGTGCTTGCGAGCACGTGGGTGTCGCTGTTCAAGGATACGTCGCTCGTGTCGGTGATCGCCGTCACGGAGCTTGCGTACGTCTCGATGCAGGTGCGTGCACAGACGTTCCGCGTGCTCGAGATGCTGACGGCGATGGCCGTCATTTACTGGCTGCTCGGTTACCCGCAGGCGAAGCTCGTCGACTGGATCCAGCGCCGCTACGCGGTGAGCGAATGAGCGCAAACGTTGATTTGCGGGCGAAGGCGAGCGGACCAAGCGTCGTGCGCTATCTCGACGTCGTGAAGCGCTACGGCAGCTTCACGGCACTCGCCGGCGTCTCGCTCGACGTGCACGCCGGAGAAGTGGTGTGCCTGATCGGGCCGTCCGGGTCCGGCAAGTCCACGCTCCTGCGCTGCACCAACGGGCTGGAGACGATCGACGGCGGCGAGATCGAGTTCGAAGGCGCCAGGCTCGGCCGCGACGAGCGCACGCTGCGGGCGATGCGGCAGCGCATGGGCATGGTGTTCCAGAATTTCGAGCTCTTCCCGCATCTGACGGCCGAGCAGAACGTGGCCGAGGGCCCGCGCACCGTGTTGCGCACCGGGCTCGCCGAGGCGAAGCGCCGCGCGGCGGCCATGCTCACGAAGGTGGGCCTCGCCGACAAGGCCGCGAGCTATCCGTCGGCGCTGTCCGGCGGCCAGCAGCAGCGGGTTGCGATCGCCCGCGCGCTCGCGATGGAGCCCGACGTCATGCTGTTCGACGAGCCGACATCGGCGCTCGATCCCGAAACGATCGGTGAAGTGCTGAACGTCATGAAGGTGCTCGCCGACGAGGGCATGACGATGCTCGTCGTGACGCACGAAATGTCGTTCGCGCGCCGCGTCGGCGACTGGGTGGCCGTGTTCGACGCGGGACGCATCGTGGAGGAAGGACCGCCCGAGCAAATCTTCGACCGGCCCGCGACGCCGCGCACCCGCGACTTCCTGAGCCATCTCGGGTGGGACGCGTAGGCTCTACAGGAAATCGACCGCGCCGGTTTTCAGGTTGTACATCGAGCCGGCGATCTTGATCGTGCCGCTCGATTCCATGCCGGCGAGCACCGGACTGTTCTTCCGGATGTTGGCCACGGTCATTTCCACGTTCTTGCGCCCTACGGCATCGACGAACGCATAGTTCTTCGACGTTCTTTCCCCGGTGGTCTGGGTGGCGTCGACGGCGGGCTTGATTTTCGCCAGCAGGCCCGTGAGGTTGCCGAGCTCGGCATTGTCGATCGCACCCTTGATCGCGCCGCAATTCGTATGGCCCATGACGAGGACCACCTTGGCGCCCTCGATCTTGCACGCGAACTCCATGCTGCCGAGGATGTCCGCATTTTCGATGTTGCCGGCCACGCGGCTGTTGAAGGTGTCGCCGATGCGCAGATCCATGATCGTTTCGGCGGGCGCGCGCGAGTCGATGCAGCTCAGCAGCACGGCCAGCGGATATTGTCCTGACGCCGTGGCGCGTTGCTGTGCGAGGTAATTGTGGTCTTCACGCCGCCCGCTCGTGAAGCGCTTGTTGCCCTTCTTCATCAGCGCAAGGATATCGTCGGGCGTCAGCTTGTCGCGCTGCGCCTTCGTGAGCGCAACGGCATGCGCCACTCCGGTGAGCCCCCAGCCGCCGACGAAGGCCAGTGCACCGAGCGCCGATGAAGCGCTCAGGAAACCGCGACGATCGAGCGTGCCCGGAGCTTCACACGTTTTGCATTTCGTAGACATGATGCATCTCCCTGGAATGATTTTTTCGTATCGTTGTTGGCGGGTGCCATGGGACGGCGCATCGGATGCGACGCGCGTCCCCTTGATTTCGATCGCCGAGGCGGCTGCCATCCTATGCCCGAAATGCGCTGCCGACAAATATCCAGGCAACTTCTGTTGCATGCCATGAAATATAATGCGAGATCCCTTGCGCCAGACGACAGGAGCGAACGCGTGAAATTCGGCATATTCATCTACGACGGAGTCGAGCCGATCGACCTCGCGACCTACGGTGTGCTGTCGATGGCGCGCCGCGTCGCTCCCGCCATCGAAATCGTGACGATCGCGCCGGCAGCCGGCGTCGTGAACCTGTCCAACGGCTTGCGCGTCATCGCCGATCACGGCATCGACGACGCGCCACGCTGCGACGTGCTCGTCATCACCGGGGGACCGGGATGGGAGGAGCAGTCGCGGTCTGCCGCAACCGTCGCCTTCCTGCGTGCGCAACCCGCCGCCACGCGCATCGTGTCGGTTTGCACGGGCGCGATGATCCTCGCGGCAGCCGGGATGCTCGACGGGCACAAGGCCACGACGAAGCGCGAAGTGCGGCCCCCCGAATCGTCGCCACTCGAGCTGATGCGGCAACGCTATCCGGCCATCGAGGCCCAGGCGGCAAGTGTCGTCGATTGCGGCACGTTGACCACCGGGGGCGGCGTCAGCCTGTGCATCGATACGATGCTGCACGTCATTGCGCGCGAGCTGGGCGTCCCCGTTGCAAATGAAACGGCGCGAATCCTCGAATACTCTCGCGCATGGGACGCCAACCGCGAGCAGTTCCCGGCGATCGTCGATTCCGCGTATGCGTAAGTTGGCGCCAACCCGTCGTGGGTCGGCAACCGCCGCAAAGGGGACGGCGAAAAAGAATTCCCCGGGGGCGGCGAGAAAGCGATCGGCCTCCGACATCGGCCAGCGCATCGGCAACACGATGCTCGCCATGCGCAAGGACCGGCGGATGACGCTCGATCAGCTCGCCGAGCGCACCGGCTTCAGCAAGAGCTACCTGTCGAAGATCGAAAACAACCTGAGCGTGCCACCCATCGGCACGCTGTCGTCGATCGCGCAGGCGCTCGCCTGCGACATCGGGCATTTCCTGCGCGACGAGCGCAGCTTCACCGAGGACGCGGTTTCGGTCGTGCACGTGCACGAGCGGCAGCCGGCCGTGCGCGGCGGAACGGCATTCGGCTACGACTATTCGAGCCTCGCGCACAAGAAGCGCAACAAGCAGATGGAGCCGTTCATCTTCACGTTCCCCGCAGACATCGACGTCGACACGTTCTTCCGTCACGCCGGCGAGGAATTCATTCTCATTCTTCGCGGCCGCGCACAGTTCGAGACGCAGCGCAACGGCACCGTCGAGAAGTGGATTCTGGACAAGGGCGACAGCCTCTACATCGACTCGCAGATACCGCACCG